>JGI24022J15233_10001183_pt1 | contig 20769 bp, 10 predicted proteins | sample Ectturendosymbi2_FD_15233 | JGI IMG/M metagenome (IMG submission 15233) | reverse complement strand
GCTCGTCACGTTGCGAGCTGCCTTTCGGAGATCCACGTTCGACATCAGTTTCTCTGTTGTTCGGACGAACTGGGCTTTCACTCGGATTCTCACTGTCGTCATTCGCGAAATTCTGAACGTGCGCAGGGTTTTCACCGAGCTCGCGCCTTATGTGAATCCCGACATTTTGTAAAGATTCTTCCAGAAACTGAGGATATTTCGGGGAGGCTCGCTTTTTTCTTTTTTCGGGAGGACTGCAAAAAATATCAACGCAGTGTTCAAGGAAGAATAGACAGAATCTTTACGTATTACGTCACAGAGTCACACATATTTACAAGCACATGCTCAAGCGTCGATCGAAAATAACATCTGCATTTCTGCAAGCCCCATCGACTGCGTGCAGACGTGGTTGAACAACACCCTCTTGGACAACGCCATTCCGTCATTTGCATGCGTTACTTTTTGGTGTCATCCTATACCTGAAAGTGCTGCTGCTCAGTCAAAAACAAGCAAACCAAGTACCTCAATGATGATTGTAACGGAGGTTGCGCGGTGAAACTCAAGCCTGGCGAGCACGGCCGAGGAATCCATGGGTTTCGGTTTTGATCAGGAGAGAAATGGAAATGTGCGTAGAAGTTGTCTTCGGAGAACTCGCTGAACGGCCTTGGGACTCGTTCAGTTTTGCTCTTTTTTTCTCGCACGCGACCGATCCACCGCTTCCCGTACTTCCAGGCCAGATGGTATGCATTATAACTGATCTACAGAGGTTAGCATATGAAAAAGCACAGTTTAAAAACACACCTAGCACAAGTTAAAACACCAGTAAACAGATTCTGCCTATTTTATATCTCGTTGACCGGTGGTTGCATACATAGTCCAGTATATGAAAGAAGCAGCGAAAACTGCGATTNTAGCAAGGCGTCAAGTACGTAAGTTAGATCACCAACACTACCATCTGTGCTCTAAACGTCACGCAGTAGTTGCCATGCCGCAAGGTTGGCATTCTGCGACCCAGTCTGAGTGGCGTCTGATGCTGCAAATGACGTACTTTGAAGTGATATTTTCAAAGAATTTTCATCCGAGATGTAAAACAATATCTATGATGGCATCAAACAACAAACAATTACGAAGCTTCGAATCAGATACCTTTGCTTTCTGGTAAGCCGCAGCCTTTGTCCTCATCGCCACCACGTCGCCGTGGTAACGCAACATTCGAATGCATCCCTCTTTGATCATGCGATACCTCCGCCTGTCCATTGCATCAGCGTATCTTGCTTTTTTCCGTTTTCTCTCACTGACGTACAACTTCCATCCGTCTAGGCATTTTGCTTGAAGTGTCAACGCCCAGTGCCACAGAGCGTCAACTAAAACCGAAAATAAACGCGTTGTTGAAATCTTCACATTGAGCGGTGCCACACGTAAGGTTGATGCTACAGCGATGAAGGTGTCAGTGTCGTTTATTTCCAAAAAATCTTGTGTCTTTTCTGCGAGCACACTCACCGTACAGGTCGATTTTGACAAACAATCGCACTAGAGTTTGTTCAACAATACCTCCCGAGGACACAAAATGTGTCGAAAACTCTCTGTACGCGTACAACTCCTAAAGCAGAAGTGTGTTTAACGGGGCTCTAACCGATTAGTGCAACGTCCTAGTGAAGGAGAATCGTAAATATGCACTGTATATCTAGTATCACAGTGTGCATGCAATGAATGAAAATAAACAAGAACCATTTTCTTGTCACATTTCAGTTCCTATTTTTCCACTCAAGGAAAGGTAGTTGTGGCACGACGGCGAAGTCGTTCGCATAAAAGCATAGTTCGAAGAACCACTGCACACAGCATTCAACAAACACTAAAATTTACCCATTTTTTGCGTACGCATCACACACTTTATAATGTAACAATCGTTAGTAAATATTATTCAGCAAGTTGTCAGCCATGTTACATGTGAACTCGGCAAAGAAAGTATGTTTATGTGTTTTATTAAAAGCGGTTATTTGCTCAGCCAGCTTAAGTTTAGTTCAATCATGCCTATGAATTACAACAAAACATTTAGTTTTCAGTACTGCTGCTCATGGCGATCAGCTTGTACAGTCAGCGCTCCACGGGTATGACGCGCCGCAACCCCAAAAATCATGAGAGTTTCATTTGCTTGAAAATGTTGCAAAACTACAAAAGATCCTCAAATTCCAGCAAAATTTAAAATGTTTATAATTTTCACCAAGCTGTATGGACACTATATGTTTGAAGGATGTGATACATTCCCTAATATCCACACCATTAGGGATGGTTTGTGTGGTCCAGTGTACTGCGGCACAAAATGCCTTTAAAATTTGCGCTGAAGTGCTGGACAGCCCGGGTCAAGTGGACACGATCATCGCATATGACCCAATCATACGCGTGAGTTTTGCTCCTATTTAACTTAAATCTTTACCAGAAAAACTTCCCAGAGCAACAAACAATGTTTTCACAGAGACGCCATCAACGATGGAAGTGCTTCCGCTGAAAGTGCTCCATAGTTTGCATGTGAACGACTCGGCACGCAAGGAATCTTACATCCCTCCGTTTAAACAAAAATATTGGCAATTAGAGTGTGAACTAACAAGGCAAAGCATTTGATATAATAACGAACGCTCATATTCTGTGGAATAAGAAAAACATCAGAAAAAAAGAAAATTACCTGTTTTTATTTTTTCTTCATCGCGATCAGCCGAGGCGGTCCGCCATTTCTGGAAAGAGCTCCTGACAAGTCTGCAGTCGGCAAAGCACTGCGACTGGCCAGTCATCAAATGTTTCTTCAGCTTGATGTATCTGTGGATCAAAAAATTGGCGCTGCAATAAGCACGTGTGTTGCGCAAAGACCAGCGAGGCGCTGCACCAACCGCGAATGTCATGAAAGTCGACCAGTCAACTTGCGCGTACCTCGAGGTTCCATTCCACTCAAGGGCAGCCATTTTTTTGGAAAAAAAGCTTTTTTTTCGCACATCTTTTCACAGCAGAGATAATATCAAAATAAGCTGGTGATGCAATATAAGCAACATAACTTTGCTACCAGTGACAACGCCAGGGTCTTTCCTGCTTGCGCAGTGTTGATGATGAGTTACTTTGATTTTCACGAGTTCGCGAACACCGCAGCTATTTCACAGCGGCATAGGTTGAGCTGCCTTGGAAAATATTAATGAAGTAAAAAGGCATGTTGCACCAAACGCGAAGAATCGCTAAATCGCGAGATTTATACGGTATCCTTTCGTTTCAAAAGGGTCTATGTTGATTAATGAAAGCAATACCATTTTTATGTAAGGTAGATTAACAGAAGTCCGTCAGCAATATCCAAAAATAAGTGTAGTCTCACAACATACTACCCCAAAACACAACCTAAATTAACTGCTGCTGGCACCAAAACAGTAATGACATTTTGTCTTCATTTCACCTGAACAAGACCCACGCTTGGAATGCAACTACGCGCATTTTACTCTCGTAGTGGCGTGTTGCTCGGTCATGCAGCCGCTTTTCAGCGGATGCAACGTTCTTCGCTTTCTTCCAGAGGTGGAAATATGACCTCAACCTGATCCTTTTCAATACCGCAACACCTGCCTCGACTTCTTCCTGGCACTGTCGCCGTTTGTAGCTGTGCAGAACTGCCCACTCCTTCCACCTGAAAAACATTTGTGATGTATCAAGTCGCAGACAAAACCACACATAAATATAGAATGACATGATGACAACCAAAGACGAAAACATACAACACTTCTCAGTTACACACGTGTCAGCTTCGGTGCACATATATCTATAAATTAAAACTCGTCACTCCCCAAAATATTTCTTTTATGGAAACTAGAAAATGGAGAAGAAACTTCATTTCCACAAAACCCGTGGCATTCACAAAACGAATTTGTTCCTTATTTCGCTGCTAACTCTATCAGTTTCGCGGCCAAGAGCTTGAGCGGTTGATGCTAAGGCAGGGTCAGCAACTTGACCGAATTCTGCGCAATTCTAACCCATTAGGGCTGTTGTTTCTAGCTGCTGGTATTTGTTCAATGTTTATTAATTGGATCTGTTCTTGTCAATGCTTGCATTCGCAGTTCCTTTTGAATGTCTTGAACACTGCGTGTAGTATCGTAAATCCAAAAACGCTTGTGCAATTTTGTGCATTCCTGAACGCTGTATTGTCAGAGTTTGAAGGTGCACCTTTAAGGTTAGAAGTCATTCCCGTATACTCCATACGCAGCAAACGAACGGCAATATACTGTGATGCTGCCTCGTTTTCATGATTAGCCGTTCATTTTGCTTTGCTCTGTGAAATCTCACGGCTATCGAAGTTTAATTGCAAAATCATTGTATTTTAAGTCCGTTCTAGCTCGTGGCCACACACTCACGCGTTCGACCTGAACGTTCGTTTGCACTATTTCTAGCATACGAATATACTTAAGAAAAAATCCCCAAAACAAAACAGCATCTGGTGCGTTGCTACAGACTGCTAATTAGTGAGTCAGTGCCTACTCTCTACTTAGCATCACTCAGTTAAGATAAAACCTGGCTGCAACTGACTGGTTTTCAAGTGCTTGCAGATAGCAGTAACTGCCGGCATACACCGCGCCAAGCACGCACGTAAATACGTACTACAAGTAGAATTATCATGACTTCGGCGTTGGTCTTGCGTTTCGTCAAGACAAAGAAAAATATTTTGGAGGGATTTCCACTTCTGATGGAACCACCCTGCAGGTGTTTTAATGAAAACGAAAAATTTGACTATCGAATTGTTCTGCACTCAACGATGAAACTGTAAGCAGAGTTGAAATCGATGATTTCCGTATGTGACAACGTACCCATCCGCTAAGCAGTTCCTGCGCTGATCCACTGACATCACAGGGGACACGTGTGCTACAAAATTAATGAGAAATACTCGTAAGTGCTTCGACTCACTTTGCAAAACCAGTACCCAACAAGATAGTCGCTCTGTGTTCATCGGCTCGGAATGTCAAAGCCCGTTTCTTGACATGTGCTCTGCACTCGTCTTTCCAGGCGGTAAATGCAGTTTTCATCAGAGATAACCGCTTGGACTTCATCCTTAGTTCTGCAGCAGATGCGATGGCGACAGCCTGCAAAATCACAGGCTCACTTGAAATCTCAAATAGCATTTATAAAAGAAGATAATGGTAAATGAGGTTGTACCATCAAATATAGGTTACACAAAAATGAATCACTTGATTTAAACTGGGCAGCAGAGAGCTAATTAGAAACGGACAAAAGTTCCCAAGACAAAATGTGCGACACTCGAACTAAACCCTAAAGGTCTTAACCTGTGCGAAGAAACAGCATCTCAATCTCAAAAGAATTGGCATAGAAGACAAAAATCTTCGTACCTGTCTTTTATATGCGCTCCAAGCAGCAAAGCAGGTGAACAGAATATTCTTCGAGTGATGCTCTTCAGCATTTTTAACCTGAATGTACTTCGTTCTCCGACTCTCCACGTACTGCCTCCAAGCCAGCCACGAGCCAGCAATGGCGCTATTGCGATAATAGGACTCCGCGAATGAAAGCTTCTTGCGCCTTCATAACAAAGTGAACACCAGTCGGAAATCTCGTTCCTAATTGGAACGTCGATAAAGTAGGAAAACCAACGTTATTACTGAAACATGACGAGCCACAACATCGCGACTGGACAACTGACAGCGTGAAAAACATGGGGTTATTCGACGTCGTGAGATTTAAAAAATTGACAGCAAATTGTCCTGATTGATTTTTCGCCAAAAGCTGCCTACGCTGTGTTGGATCAGAACGCTCTACGCGGGTGATTTCGAAAGAAGCAGAGTAGATACAATCGTTAACGAGTTCAGAATCGTTATAAACCAGTGCACTGCACTAGCAACCCGTACAGTTGCATTTATACGTACAGCAACTCCTACAATTGCATTTATACGTATAGCAAACCCGTACAATTGCATTTATACGTTGAAAGCAAAACTTACTTTTCCGAGATTAGGCTGATGTACAGCTTCCAATTCCTAATCGCGGCCGACAGTAAGAATTTTCGATACTGAACTCGAGCTATAGCGTCATTTTTGTTGGTCTTTAGTACAAGGCGTGCTTTGGTAGACCATAGATTGAACGTAACAGACAGCAGGTGCTCGTTGTACTGCATGATGGCCTGCAAAATGGTGGACGATTGCAGAGACCCACACTTGCAGTTCATCGTTTTGCGCGATTTGTCAGAAGTCAGGTGCAATTACAATGCATACAGACACAAAGATTTTCACCTCGTGTAATACTTCATTACCTGCTATTCAACGTTTTCTTCGATAAATGCTGAAAATTGCAATGCTTCTACAAAAACGTCTACTTCATACACCGGCCCAAAGCAAAAAGCAACGAAGTAGTCTGCTGTAACGTATCTCCACTTTCAATGTGCTAAGATCACAGTAAAATTTTCAACTTCAGATGATGCGCTGTTACGTTGCTCAGTTAGAAAAAGTGATTCAATTAATCAGTTTTCGTCGATTTGCTCATTGACATTTTAAAAGACAAATCTTTCTGTGATCTTCTGCGACCATTTCCACGTGACGTGCAGCTTTACAATGAAAAGACGCAAATCATCAAACGAAAACAACAACGGTTCGTTGCGGCTGACAAAAACAAGGAAGTGTTTCTACGTGTTTTCCTGTGCTAACGATATTCGCTGCAAGGAGTGAAGGAAAACCAAAGAATCGACGTCATGTTTTCTAAGATTTCAGATATATACTTTATTCCCTGAATATAATGGCTTCGCTTAGTCAATTTCAGTTAGCTGTTTTCAAAATAAAGGTGTTTGATTCGAAACCTTCAAATTAGGCCTGGCAAAAATAACTAAGAATTTATACACAAAATTGTGTCACTTGGAATATTTTGCGTGGCTCAGGTTAGCCTGTCAAGATTAAGGATGAACTGGAACTTCATTCCAGTCGGAAATCGGGATTTTTTCATTTGCTGCCGGAACTTCTGGCAGACTCTAAATTGTTCTTAGTTTACTACCTTTAAAGTTTTATTCCTGTTGAGAGATCACGTGTGGTAATGCAACGTAACGGTACACTGAAGATTTTGTTGCAACTCAGCAAGATTAATATACATCAGCCATGAGCAAACTACGGCTCGCAAGCCACATATGACTCGGTAATCTTTTCAATTCTGCCCGCTGCACTCCAAATTTTCATAATAAAGTCAATCCATTTTTCACACTTCTTGCAATGCTCATGTTTCCTCAGTACAAGGCGCATTGCATTATTCCGCTCCACTTTCAATTTCGCTTTTTAAAACAAGTTCACCACTGTCTGATGTCCAAATAATGCCCTTTGTGGGACTCAACCTGACAAAAGCGATCGTTGCAAAACCACAATAAATGAATAGCAGCTTGGTTTACATTAATTTTAAAAACATTGAAAAACTTGTCTAAACAGGTGGTGTAAACCCTTTACTGCAAAGATGAGTGGACCGAAGAAAATGAACAGAAAGGGTAGAGTATTTATTAAGAAGTGGATGGCAAAATATATTTTCACTTAAGTCTGACCAACGGCTGTCTAATATGCCACGAAAGTCCTACAGTTTTCAAAAAATACAGTATCAGCCGTCAATTCACTATGACGCAAGCTAACTACTTTGGCAAGTAGTAAATGCAAGAACCAGAGGCGACTGCTGCGAGGTTACCAACTAATTACAGACTAACAGATTTCTTTCACCAACACACTGCGACTCAAGAGCTGATGACATGTATAAGTCAGAGTTTAAAACCCTTTCAAATCCGAACTGGCTTTATTCATTTTCCCACAATAGCTCCACTGAAGAAGGCTAGCCGAAACGCGAAGAGTTGCAAGTCATTGGACGATCTGCACAGAGAATTCCGGTGTCGGTTTTCTGATTTTGAAAAAATGGCATGTCACTTCAGCTGGCGGCCCTGTACTTTGTCACAAAACTCTGAAACATCACTACAGGAACTGCATTTGGAAGTGATTAATCTTCAGTCTAATTCTGTCGTAAAAGCGAAGTCCATGATATGAAACACGTTTGCTGAGAAAATCTGGACTCGAGTCAAACTACTGCAAAATTTGAGGTAACTACACAATGACAAATAGGGTTGCCACATAGCTGGTATTTCACCGGCCTGGCCGGTATTTTACTGCGAAATTAGCAGAGGCCGGTAAGGAGCCGGTGTTTTAAAAACCAATGCTGGAACCCGCCATTTTGAAGATAAATAATTTGCAACAACTGCAAAAAGAACGAACGCAGAACTTCTCAAATTATAATGACTCTAGTAGTGAATCTTGTCAGGGCAGTTCCTTCAGCGAAGTGGATACCAAAGGGCAAATTGCTCCTTGTGTGTGCCTCCGTTTTCCATCTTCCTTTGTTTAGTCATACCTACCATATTCCGTCGTCCTAAACGTGATCTGTATGAACATTTCTTTTGGCAAGTAACCGTGTAACCGGCGGATGTGGGGTTGTTGTCTGAACTACTACCGTAGGCTATTGCAGGCGGAATGCAGGAAAATCACAGAAATGGACAGGACGACAGTGACATTGTTAGAGATTAGCTAATCTTTCACAATCACGCGTGCTGCATTGAACTGACGCATTATTTCGTCAGCGGAATAAACTGGCTCAAGCAAGGGCCAGCGAATCCACCCGGAGGTTATCTCTCAGCCAAGTCTTAATGGTCCAGAAGGTAGTGAGAAATTTTTGAAGAGTTTCATGTGGGCTAGAAAATGTTTGTAACAAACTGAAGTTAATGTAGCACGCAAGAAATTAGTGGTTGTGTTGTGGTGTTCATACAGGCAATACTACCGCAGAAAAGCAAATACTGTACTATAAAATTGTACGGAAAGATATTCACTTCAGATATTGATATACAACATGTAAAATGCATTATTTTTTAGAGTTTCAGAAAACGCCTCCGTTCACATAACACTGCAGTTATCGTTTTTCATTTAAAGTATTTTAGTTTGCTAACGCTTAGCATAGGGCAATAGACTATGCTCACAAAGCATACGTTTATACACTGTTTGAAACATTTTCCAACGAACCATTGTGGGAGCTTCATGAAATTGTAAAGAAAATAACACAAAAAATAAATGCATTGTCAAAAAAGTTTTCTTTTAAAAAAATGTTATTCGAGAATCCAGTGCTATTAAATATGCACTTACGAATGCAGCCTAGATCTGTCACTACTGACAAAATGGCCGGTGTTTTTGCAAACGCATCTGGCAACACTAATGACAAACTATTTCAAAACGGAATTTTGACAGTTGGCATTACCTGGAATCTTAATCAAAATAATTGAATCGCCTATAATCCGACTATATGTGCCAAAAAATGTTAAGTGGGGGCAACAGAGCAGCATTTGCACAGTGCGCAGTCTGTAAATGAAACATACCATTCTTTCCAATGTTCGTATTTCCCTTTTGTTGTGAGAGCGACTCCACCACTCGTAGAAATACTTCGCAGTCACCACATCGCTGAAAACAGGCAAACGGAACGTTGGCTTCAATGCTGCCGCAAGCGGTGGAAAGCAATCACTGATGAAGCCGGTTACCAGTCGATTGCAATGTGCTTTGAGTTGAAGGGGAATTTTTCGTTAGCACGCAACTGAAGCAGGTTTGGCTGCAGTCTGTCCGGCAGCTGCCCGCAGAGCGGTAAGGCTGGGTAAATTACTAAGGGGTCCTAGAGAGAGGCCTTGAAATAAGTGACAAAGGTGAATCATTGTAAAGGATGCTGGTTGATTATCAGTTGAACTGTAACCTGGTACTCCCGTGGCTTCTGAATGAGTTAATAAAGGGAATTGCCAACTACAGTAACCACCATATCAAAGGTTGTCCTGCGACTGCTGTACCCGTAATTAGTGATAGCGAAGGCGTTGCCAATGTCACTATGCGGGCAGAGTACAGCATACTCGTTATAATGTACTAAACTAAACAACGAATGCACTGAGTAAACTACCGGTTAAGTTATAATTGCTTTCTTTAAAGCAAAATGCTTTAAGCATACTGCTAAAGACACAAGTCAGACAAAACTAGTGGTGTATCAATAATTAATTAGAACAAAAGACATTTTATTCAGCATAGGTTCATTATCTTAGCCTGTATATTTAATTTTAATTTATTTGTTTATGAGCAGACACGAAGTCCATAGTATGAACACACAGAAATGGACAGGACAACCCAGGTTTTTTTATAAGGAATACACCCGACACCGAGTTGACAAATCATGAATACACTGAGTTGACAAATCATGTAAGTATAAAAACTTACATGAGAAATATTTCATAAGGAATAGTTTGGAAGGCTTACAGGTATAAAAAAAACTTCCTTGTTCAAAACTGAGTGAAATCCTTTTTTTGTCTGAATGTGTAAAACTAGTGATTCTCTAACAGGAAATGTTAAAATATTTTGCTTGACTTTTAAAGCAAGTTATTCATTTCAGTGCACATCACCTTTTCCCATTGCTAAATGTTGTTTTTTCAAAGGTAAATACATGATCTGACCCAATGGAGCACAATACAGACCACTCATCAGAAAATGATTGGGATCACCACCAACATTAAATTTAGTAGACTGGTGATCACAAATTGCAAACTTCTCTTCTGCCAGCAGTGGTGTAACCAGGGTTTTTAAGGCGTTTAAGGACCTGATTCGGGTCCCTAGAGTCAGATAAAATTATCATCGGGTCCCTAGAATCAGAGAAATCACATCCCTACAGGTCCATACCAGTTACCTAACATTTTCCTTAAAAAAAAACTGGGTGTAACCAAGATTTTTGATCGAGGGGAAGGAACCAAAATGAGGTTTCAAAATCCTGAGTTAAATCACATGTAGGCCAAAAATGATGTGTTCATCTATAGAAACAACACACAAAAGTGAAGAGCAAGCATTTGAATTTCACCTACATAAAGTCACCAACTGGTAAAAACCAATGTGTACCTTGCAACTCTTCAGTCATGCATGGCAAATAAAGTAGGTGTGTGGAGCTGTGGAACTGAAGAACAGATGGGGATTTTCTCCACTCTAGAAGCTCATGCAACTGATCATGGCTCCAACAGATTGCAAAGTCAGGGGTAGGGAACCTATTTACTATCACAGGCCATGTATATTGTGGAATTTTGTTAGTGGGCTAAAAAATACTTAATTTTATCCTGAAATTTCATTGCTGTCTTCGTAAGAAGTGAGAGACTTCAAGTTGGAAGTATCTGCTTACCACAGAGTTTCATTTTGACATGATGATGTGTTCTATTTTGGTTAATGAATATTCTGATGCAGGCCATATTAAATGTTCATGTTGATCACAGGTTCCCCACCCCTGTTCTAGAAAGTAGAAAGTGAAACCTACTGACGACTGGGCAGCTGAGAGACGGTAATCATTGCATTGGATTACTTTACAATTTTGTTATCCTCTTGGAGATTTTGTCACACACACATAGCTATTACTGTAGCATAGTTTATTTTACAAAAATTGCACTTCGTTTTGCATTTATAAAATATGGGTGGATAACAAGCAGGCCTGCTATTGAGCAGGAAAATGGAAAATACTTCTGTCTGTTCCTTGATGAAATGCTTTTCCATTACAACTTTTCTGTTTTTTTTTTTGTTTTTTTACATAAACTTATTGCTAGGAGATAAAAGGTTACTAACATGCAAGATGAGAAATGACTTCAAATACTCCAGAAATTTTTTTACGCCCATGCTCAATGTATAAAGAAGAATACCAAGAATGCAAAAGTTTCACTGGTAAATTTCATCAGTATTTTAGTGGAAATGAACATCATGCTGACTGCATTCAGCTATGGAAAGATTATGAGAATTGTTTGCTTTGGACAACAAAATCAAATGAAAGAGCTAGAATAGAACTTGAAAAAAGAGAAGTGGATATAGTTAAAAGCATTGCAGAAAGGCGAACAAAACTTTGGAAGTATCGCACTGAACCACCCAAGATGTGGAATTTTCCAGGATGGAATTTGAATCAACAGAAGCAAAATGCAACTGAAACTAAGTTGGATAATAATTGATGCTTCTGAATACACTGAGTTGACAAAAGCTGTGCTACTGCATGATTTTAAGCTGTGGCGAAATTAAGAAATTGTGCAGCTGAGGTACGACGTAACACTTTCCAAGTGAAGTACAAACCAGCAAAAACAAGTGGAAAAAAAGTGAAAAGGCAAAGTAAGCCTAAAAATAACAGAAAATCAACCTTGAAGGTGCAGAACCACCGATGTGATGCAAGGATAAAAGTTATCAATTGAGTTGGCATAATTATTGGAACAAAACACACAGACCTCACTGAGTCAAACACATACTGTATTTTTGTGATGCACAATGTGGAGACACAATGCTGAATTACTGCAAGTTTTTTCATAGCATCTTGATGCATCCAGTCACTGTGGCAAACACTCTATTTTTAAGAGTGCTGCTGTACAATTTCTGCAAATTTACATGGTCTGACATGTTAGTGAAAGTATGCAAACTTAAGTTTGGCTCAAATTGTTATGGGAACCTATAGCAATCTTACTTAATACGTTCCTAAAAACATGAAATGCTTCAACGTCCCTGAAGTCCTCTATTACTTTTAATTCAGTTTGCTGCAGTCTGTTGCTAAGGATGGAAACTGAAAGCAACAAATCTTCTGGAAAAGCATAACTGGTTACCCTACCAGAAGCAGCTAATCACAATCTCCACGTCAAAATAAAATTTAGGATTTACCCAATTACTAAAAAGGAGGGGATTAAGTGCTTCTGGAGAATAGATCTTACAATTGATTGTAGCTTGGAAATTTTGATTTTGGAAAAAAACATGAACAGTTATGTGCAGTGAGTAACAACCTGTGATATCAAGCAAGCACTTGTTAAAATGATTTAAACTAAGCTTGTTTGTTCTAAGGAGTAGTGTCAAATTTCAATGGGGATTTGTGCCAAACCTTTTTTTTAATACACACTAGTTAGGTTTTTTTTTTTAAGGAAAATGTTAGATACATGGTATGGACCCGTAGAGACTCGATTTCTCTGATTCTATGGACCCAAATTGGATCCCTAAAACATCTTAAAAAATCATCATACAATGTTCAAATAATTGCTAGTATTTGTTTACCTTTAACAGAATGTATAAGACGATTTATTAGCTCAGACTTTTTTAGCCATAACTTGTCAGCTGATAGAGCTAGAGCAGGGGCCTCCAAACTTTCCTGTCAGAGGGTTTACTTTGAACAACAAACGAGTTATAGCCAAAAAAACATAAAATCGGTTATTTTACCCCAACTCTTGAACCAGGAACACTAGAAAGCTGATCAAAGGCTCAAAAGACTTGGATTTTAACCTAGTTTCCTATAAAAACTTGAATGAAATACTTCCAGCGCTTGGGCCTAGGGCTAAGTAACCTGAGGAAAAATGGCGAAAAACTTGCCCCACTGATGATGTCACCAACAAAAAACGGAATCCCGAAACTAAAAAAAGCATTTATTTTTCAGTGCAACTAGAAGACTCGCCGAGTCTTTTGATAGCTCTCTAGCACAATCGACTGGTGAGTTATGGAGTTGCAGTGGTGTGAAATGAGTGGCTCAATGTGTGATTTCAAGTACGACATACACCAGCTCCCACCCAACATGTTAATCCTTTAGGGATTAATTATTGTTTTTTCATCATATTATAGAAAGTTATAGCCATATCCTACACTACACTGTATGCATGCATTTGTGTTTTTCTGCAATTGGGTGAGCCACCCTGCAATGCACCAGCTCTTAAATGCAAGACCATCACATATGTTGAAGGGACTTGGCATGCCGACTAAACAGTCCCCCTAGTTTCACCCCTGAATACAACACCACAAAAATTGAGTTTACTAAGTTTTTTTCATTACAACCCAAATGGTGTATTCTTCCTGGTACATCAGGAAGCCACTCATGTGTGTTTGCGCTATTTATAATAATGCCAACTAATTGCAGTAGGTTGCAAGTTAGATTATCAAGAAATGTTGATGCACCAGGAAGTGGTCCCGGCAGAATCCCCATCTTTTGTATATTTCTGTTCGTCTAATTCGTCAATTTGCTTAATTCGTCACCTCTTACTATCCCCGAGAAGCGTTTTATTCGTCGTTTGCAGTTTTGCTTTTGATGTCTAAGCAGCTAGTACGTATGGTAATTCAAACAAATTAAGGATCTTTATCTGAGAATTGTTGCACCTCGCAATTTGTATATCAAATTTATACACAAGGTTCGAAGCGCGACTCGAATCCCCATTGAGAGAACATGGAAAAGTTTATTGAAGATTTAAAAGGTGCTTGATTAAATGGAGGAGTCCAGATAGAGTAGAGGAATTAATCGTTGTATTCAACCATAACGTCATAAAATTGTATTTTACTGCAAATAAGAGCACTATGTATACGAGTTACTATGGTAGAGTATATGAGCTTCTATGAAAGAGTTTTCTCCTGTTTGCATAATTCGTCACTTTTTTCTCATCCCCTTGAGGTGACGAATTCGGCAAATTCTACTGTACATCCAATCATAATGTATGTTGGAAATATCAACAATTGAGAGCTTCAAACACTGTTTTTTGCTTTCTTTCAGATGACTTGCAGCATGACACGACTTTTGTTTATGCTCTTCAGATTCAACTGACTGATTATATATGTCAAATTGTAACTTCCCCACATATGCTTGGTTGAGTACTTTTCTGATGGGTGCAGTTGGAAATAAAAAACTACAAAAATATAATGAACTTGTCATACTATAAACATGACTGTGGCATAGAAGCACAGTGGTCATTTTTTGCTACTAGTCATGGTAAATCCCCATCTGATGTTATTGGAGGCTAACCAACAAAAGCTTGATACGACCAGTAAATGATCAACTTCAACTGAACCAATTTATAGATTCTGCAAAAATTCAATGAGCGGAGTTACAAACTTTCATTTCACAAGAGGAACTTAACACAATTAGAGCTAAATTGCAAATTTGATATTCACATACTGTATATTTTGTGATGCACAATGTGGAGACACAATGCTGAATTACTGCAAGTTTTTTCATTACTGCAAGTTGCAAGTTTATTGCTGAAACATGATCCTTTTACTCCTGAATGCTGCAGAAAAATAAAGTTCAAGCAATTGTCAGTGATGCAATATATTGTGGAACAAGAACTATCAGTAATGTTATACATTGCATGTACGACGCACGCAGGACAGTCAATGGTGGGCAGGCTTAGCTACTAAAAACAATGATTCTGAGGTGACATTTATGTGAACCTTTTTCACCCTTGTGGACCTTCAGCTTATTTTCACTGGTCATGCAACGGCAGCAAATACATGCAGCTTTCCATTAGCGTATGTGATTGGTAAAATTGATCAACATGACTTTATCAGTGACACAATGACAAGACATGCTGATCTGAAGTACAGTGTACCTCAGCATGAGAAAAAAATAATTGTCAGATATTTTGATAAGCTGAAAAAAAGCATCAGGTTTGCAAATAACAATCTGTGAAAACTTGGACCTTGTACATAGTAGTGATTATGAGTTTTTATATGGATTATAGCAATGTTTGGATACTTATGTCCAGAATTATTTAAAATTTTAAGCTTTTTTACTGCATGTACTTCACTCTCTTTGTATCTCTTTCTGACACAATAGGTAATAATAAATTTGACTGGTTTAGAGAAAGCTGTTGCAATGAAGTGCCTAAAGCTTCTTTCCTGGAACAACCTCCATATCAATTATGATAGATTTCCATATATATTGCGAACCAGTTGTACTACTGTGTTGGGATGGGCCTTCAAAAATATTGTATCTTTTGAATCTGACTCATAAGATTTCAATCGAAAAATGTAAATTATTTTGAATAGTTTTGAATCCAAAAGTTCAATTTACATATTTCAAAAAGCTCAGACTGAATTGATAAAAATCACCAGCGAAAAAGATGGTTGCATTTGCTATTGAAGTATCTGGTAATTCCCATTGCGTCCCATCTCCTAAGCACAGATTTTGTATTACAAGTCCCTACCAACTTTTATGAAACGCATCTGTCTAGCGAAAGAAAATAAGATACCATACGTATCGAAAATGTACTCCATCTGCAGATAAAACTGTTTTCAACTGCAGGATCTAATCCAGGTGTCTCAAACTGCTCCGAAGGCCAAATGAGGATTTGTAACATATCCAGAGGGTCACTTTTATGACACTGATACAACAATGCGTGGTACATGAACCTTACTGGAAACAGTTTTAACAATATCTAATTTCCTGCAAAAGATATCATCGGAATGTTGTTTTTTTTGCTGAGACATTTCGGTAATCTGTCTCACATTCTATCAAAACTCACCATGTCAGTGTTCATTAACCTAAATTTTCAGACATTCTGACCAAAATGACTTAATTTTTTGGTCTATGACTGAAAAAAAGTCATGAGTATAGGCAAATCCTTTCTAGCCATCTATGTTTGTTTAAACGAGACTTGTTCACTTGCTGGCTGAGAATTTTTAAACACCAGTGAAGAAACTAAATAACTTAGATGTTAATTATTTGAAAATTCCCAAAAAGATTGTGGGCTGCACAAAATGTGACCATGGCTGCATGTATGTGACCTCCGATCTAATCCGTCGAACACAGAGTTGAAGCCCACATGATAATCACAACCTGAATTAAAGTGGTAAATCTGCCTTTCATTGTGGTGCCAATGCATGCATATGCTTATTGTTGCAGATGAATGTTGACATTTGTGAAATGGTACCCCAATAAAGTCCAATGCAAATAATTTATAAAAAGCTAAAAGCATGTAACCCAACATAATTTTCTTATTAGCAATTATGTAACATTGATCGCAGATTTGGAAAACATCTTGAAAAACATTTCAGTTCTAACAAAAATTAGTGCAAATCTGAAATTCCCAAAAACATGAGAATCAACAATTTGTTTGATTGTACAGTAGTTATATGATTGCTGCAACACAAAACCAACAATTTAAACTTTATACACTTAATGCAAAGCTTATATCTTTTGAACCATTGGATCAATTTGACAAAAAAGATCCTACTGTATTGATAATATTTGATTTCAAAGATATGGATTTCATAATTTATTATGATGAACAGGTTCTGCATATGGTTCAAGCTGCAGGCAAATGAGATGCTGATGCTCTAAATCAGCGTTTCTTAACCTTTTTCTACCTCAGCACCCCCTTTTGGTCACACCTAAGCAGTCCAGTACCTCCGACCATTGGCTAACACCTGGTTGCTATAAGGAAAAAGTAAAGACAAACCTATTCCTTTTACCACCACATATGTGACCTTTCCCAGCACCCCCTGAAATTGATTTTAGAACCCCCTGGGGGTACTAGCACCCAGGTTAAGAAACCCTGCTCTAAATTAAGCTCTAATCATCTTGCTAAAGTTATCATATCGCAGCACTATGGCATTTCAACTTTTCCAGACAGATGCAGGTAAAATTTGGCACCATTGTTAAAGAAGTTTTCATCAATGTCCTGCAAATGCTTAAGAACATTTTTTCAATGTTGCTGGTTTTGATTCTAAATCAACAGTTTCAAAATCGACAGTTTGCTAGGTGCACCTCGACAAAGTTCATTAAACTTTGTAATTGGCTTGTGGGCTGGATGGATTGGTAGGAATATAAGTGTTAGTCTATTTTTTCTTATAACTACATCACAGCTACGCCAGGATTTTGAGCGCATAATTTCCAGAGGAGGTCAATGAACATGCTACACCAGTGGTTCTCAACCTGGGATTTGCGAATTCTCCAGGGGTTCATGGGAAAATATCCAGGGGTACTTGGATGGCAGTTGAGTTTTCATATATTGTTATTTTTTAATATCCTATACCGGAGGAAAAAGCGTGTCGATTGAAAACTCTGTGTAGATTTTGCCTGATCTTGCGTTAATGTGATGCAACAAATCCACGGCTTTGCCAGCTAATATGGGGGTTCGGGTTGATTGTTTTATGAATCAGGGATACTTAACAGGAAAACGGTTGAGAACCCCTGCGCTACACAAACACTGCGTAGGTTAAACGGTTTGCGTAACGAATTTTTGCACAATGAGTGCTCGCTAAGAAGTCCAATTATATACAGTAGAACTCGTCTAATTCTTCAATTCGTTACTTTTTCGTCGGTCCTGGCAAAATGCCTATCTTTTGTGTACATTTCTGTTCGTCAATTTGCTTAATTCGTCACCTCTTTCTACCCTGAGAAGCGTTTTGTTCGTTTAATTCGTCATTTGCAATTTCGCTTTTTATATCTAAGCAGCTAGTACGTATGGGAATTCAAACAAATTAAGGACTTTTATCTGAGAATTGTTGCACCTCGCAATTTGTTTATCGAATTTATACACGAGGTTCGAAGCGCGACCCGACTCCCCACTGAGAGAACGCGGAAAAGTTTAAAGATTTAAAAGGTGCTTGATTAAATGGAGGAGTCCAGATAGAGCAGATGAATTAATTGTTGTATTTAACCATAACGTCATAAACTTGTATTTTACTGCAAATAGAGCACTACGTATACGAGTTACTATGATAAAGTATACGAGCTTCTATGATAAGAGTTTTCACCTGTTTGCATAATTCGTCACTTTTTTCTCATCCTCTTGAGGTGACCAATTAGGCAAATTATGCTGTACTGGATTTTCGTCGTACGCCGTAACGTAAAAGTTTCATAGAGAAAACAAGCAACAACAGGATTCTCGACATTTGGACTTGAACGTCCGAAAATAAGCCTGTGCGCAAACAGCACACGATTCATTAACTGGGATAGGGATGGGCATTTAGGAATATCGAATCCAGAAGGATTCGGATCCTAAACTATCCAAATCCAAAATGCTAATTTGAACCGGGTAATTGGATTCGGTTTGGATACTTCACAACAGTAGGGTGCTTGATTCCACCACATGAAAGTTAATGCGCACAATCACACATTTTTCAGTCCATTGTCGTGTTTTTTTTCTCTTGCACTGCGTGGAAACAAGAGCACTGCTGCACATGCACACACATTTTTTCGGTCGATTCACATGCGTTTTTCTCTTGCACCGCGTGGTAACAGCACTAAGTATGCACACACAGAAATTTTTTCAGTCCATTCCTTGCGTTTTTCTCAGTGCTCTTACTTTTAGGGATTTTGTCCCTAGATTGGAACTTTTGAGTCCTTTTAGGGATTTTCGGAAAAGCATGAAAATTTGTGAAATGAACTATTTCAGTTTGTTTTGCAAATGATATTTGGTTCTATTTTGAACATTTATCATTCGCACTCCAATTTTATGCTGCACCACCACAGATTTAGGGATCTTTTGGTACTGTTCTAGGTATTTTTGGAGTTGCATTTGTGAGAGCCCTGGTTTTTCTCTTGCACCACGTGGGCAAGTGGAAACTTAGCACTACTGTGCATACACTGACATTTTGCAGTGCACCACATAGAATTTTGTGAGACATCAACATGCGCAGTGATTTCTGCAGTTTCTTACTGACTACATGCATTTGTAAGTCGTTGAGTGCATTGTTACTTGCATGTTTTGAAATCAGTTGTCGTCGTTTTGTTAACATGTCAGCTAGAAAAGTGCCTGGAGAGAGGAAAACTGCGAATGAGCAGTTGCCTTTGCTTGCACAAACGCCTTGAAAAAATCTTTGTGTAACTTGCCACATCAGCTTCTTCTAAAAGATATTTTTCCAGTGCATTAGTAACTACCACCAAGTTGCGATCACGGTTAACATGCAGATATTTGGAAAACCTTAATGTACTCCACTACATCAGTGGCGCATCGCTTCGCTGTCATTAAAGGTCCCCTTGTGCTGTAGGTACTCTGCAGGAACGCTGATCAAATATTAGACGCTGTCTTTGCATGTTTCTAATGCGATATGCGAGTGTTTGGGAACAGGCAACAGCATTTCCCTTCTAACGTTGTATACCATTATTGCGAAACAATCACGTCGCTCCACATGCCTGCTACCTGACACCGTTGGTATCTGTAGCTTGACAACAAACCGATCACGGAGATTTCATGAGCTGTGGGATATAAAAATGCTTCTAGATGTTCTAAAAATCCCTTGTTCCTGATACAGTATTTTAAATTCTGAAATCCTTTTGTGTTTAGCAAAGCAACGGTCACCAGTTGAAACGTAAATTCGAAGTTGTTGCGGGCCCGTGCATTGCGTGTTATCTTAGGGACGCACTGCGTGTGTGACGTAATAATTGCCTGTATCAGTCGTGGAACGTTTCCCGCGCTTGCGGCCATTATTTTTCTGCTGCTTTAGCTGTGCAATGCAGTTGGGAACACGTTTATATCTCACAGCTGCCGTGTATGAAGATTTGCAGAACTGCGGAATATTCAAATGCCTCGTGAAGTTCTAAGAACCTCCTGGTCCCGATACAGCTGGGCGCTGTACGTACTGATTTGTTAGCCTGTGGCGTCAATGAAGCTTTTATAATTCCAATGGCGTTTGTTATGTATTATTCGGTTTAGGCATTCACCAAATGAATCTTATTGATGTGAAAAAAACAAAGTGTGAAATCAAACAAGTAACGAAGTTGAAACAGTGCATTGTCTGCAGCGGAACGTACGGCATATACCCGCATTTTAAACTGTGAAGTGCACTGTGCTCAGTGCTTCAGAATATACACTAAAATTCGAAGTTGGTGTACATTGCAGGTGCACATTTTTTTTAAGTTTGTCACTTTTAATGTACCGAATGCGTAGTGTTAACAACCTCTCCTGGAATATTGCGGCCCTTTAATTCATTTTTAATTCTCTTGAATCTTGAGAAGGACCTTTCGCCTGAGCAATTAGTGACCATC
>JGI24022J15233_10001178_pt1 | contig 20802 bp, 14 predicted proteins | sample Ectturendosymbi2_FD_15233 | JGI IMG/M metagenome (IMG submission 15233) | reverse complement strand
GTCTTTAGTGACAAAGCCGAAATCATCGTCAGTAGTTATGCAATGATTAACATCTAGGAATTCAACTTCACCCTTTTGATCGGCTGTGCAAGCTTGGCGAAATGTTAGTTCCAAACCACTGTTGGCAAATGCTAAAGTTAGTGCTTGTCGGATGTTTTCATTTGATAATTTTGATGTGGCGATCCAGATTATGTCATCGATAAATCTGTGGAAAAGTGCTGCTTCACGTAGCACCCCAGCAATCGGCCGTAGGATGCAATGTACAGCAATGTTTGCCAATGAGAACGAGTGGTTGTCACCGGTTACAATACCGTTTTTTTGGGTGTATAACTGGTCTCCACATTGGGTGACAACATTGTTTAGGCAAATTTCCTTCAGCTTGACAATGATTTTTTGCGCATTGGTGTTGAAGTTGGAATGCTTCTCCAATGCACATCGAAGGGCCTTTGTTACCGTGTCTCTGCACAAGCTTGGGTAAAGTGCTTTTACATCTTCCGCAACAATGTAAAACACTTGTTTTTGCTTTCCAGTTTCTTCAGTTTTGGTTAGGCACTCTTTCCACTTGAGCAGGTCTCTAATGTATTGATGGCTGTCTTGACAGAATTCGTCTGGGCAGTTTTTGCAAAAGTCTGTACTAATAGGTTTCAGTATTAATTCTAGAAAAGCAGTAATTGGTGAGGTGCTGATGTTCCTAGCAGACTGTAGCAAACGCACAGGCATGTCTTTGATATCCACGTTCAGTAAATTCTCCCGGGTTGACTTATGTGCTTTGAAAAGCGGGTAGGCGTAGGCGGGTGTATTGCAACAAAAAAACTTTGCCGATGCACTGTTGACTTTGCGGTACGAGCTGCTCTTGCATTTTGTTCCAGTTACGTGCAGAAGCAGTTCATCATTTACTGCACCCAAATTGTGTAGTTTGACCATAAGGTCGTTGCAATCGTTTCTCAGTCTTTCAAGGTAAGCGTCGCACCCCTCTACCGACACATCCAATTTTTCAAACTGTTGCAGTTCTTTGGTCATAATAGCATCGTAATCTTCGTAATCAAGGATTACGATGTTACCGTCCTTATGCAGCTTCATGTTATGGTCCAACACAAGCAGTGCCAATCATGACTAAACCAAAATAATCTTTACAAAGTAGGCTTCGCAGTTCTCAATCTGTTTTTTCGAGTTTGTGCTCTGCAACTTCTAATGCTTTTTACAAAATTTCTTCTCTGAAAACTCCTTCACCATGGTGCTAAAACTAACGTCTTAGCTTGTATTTTGATTGATTTTTTCCACAATGCGTGTAGTTAATCGTTATGTATACTTTTGGAGCAGCTTCACCTCAAGTGAATGTTCACCGAAAGAAAATTTTGGATTGTGTCAAAAATCTAAGTAAAGATATATTGCCAGCGTTCGTAACAAGTTTGTATTTACAGCAAGATGAAAATGCATGTGACTACCACAAACCAAGCAAAGCAAATATTCAACGTCATTGGTTACATCAAAGGCAGTTACGAACCAGGTTTGATGCTGCAGTTTCTGCATTATTTCTTTTTGTTGGTCGTAAAAGTAGCCATTAACTGTCGGTGGTATCTACATTAGAACCACTCTGCTTTTGTTGAATAAATGAACCTTGCTGAAGTTTATTTTATTCTTTTCCAAGAAATGGGTAAGTAACGACAATGGATTGTTTGTTATGTAAGCAAACCTCATTGTGTGAACGCGCTCATCAGATTTTTAATATCTGTTCGCAGACAGGTACGTGTTGTTAGGCAACCATCGAGATGCTTGGGTTTTCGGAGCTATTGACCCTTCCAGCGGAACGGCTTCTTTCATGGAGTTGGTCAGAGCTTTTGGTGAAATGGTGAAAGGCGGTTGGAGGCCACGTCGAACTTTAGTGTTCTGTAGTTGGGGTGCAGAAGAATATGGGTTAATTGGTTCAACAGAGTGGGTCGAAGTAAATGCCTTTGCTTTCCATTTGTATGAACTTTGTTGTCGAACAAGCTTGTATTCAATAAGCCACTTAAAATATTTTGTGTCATTTCTTTCAGAGTTGATTTTTTGTGCATTACAAATAAGAGACTGGATGATATAACATTTCTGCTACATCACATTTTACCGCAATGCAAGAGAGCAGACATGACAAGGTTGTGCTTTCAATCAACTATGCAAAAATTATCAACTTTATGATATTACAACACACATTATGATGCACGAAACCCAATACATTTATCCTGGTGTGCATATCTTGTGTGCATTGTGTGAACGTATTACTAGTTTGGCACATTTAATTCATCAAAAATGTCCTGTTTCAAACCAGCTCGAATATATTTTTCAAAATTTGTAAGAAGGTTTCACGGTAAATTCAGTACAGTTTGAATGCTATCTTAGGCGCAATTTTGCTGTGTCAATATAAAAACAAAGGCAACGAATGTTTCATTTTTATCATTGTGGTAACTGCGGCACTGACTGGTTAGCTAACATATGTGTTTAATGATAAAGAACATGTCGACAAACATAACATCAACACCGGTTCAGAGAATTTTGCAGCAAACTTTCTTGCTTATAGTTTTATGGAATGGTTTCGCGGTAGCAAGATATTTTAATTTTTTTATATTGCTCTTTTCCACAAAGCTGAAATGGTAACTGTTCGTAGACCAAAGCAACCAGTGACGTGACGTTTTTTGTAACTAAAAGTTACCGGGTAAGAAGTCAACTGCAAACTTTTGCATTTTTTGCAACAATATCTTTCTCGTATTTAAGAACTCTAATATTATTGAGGAACAAATCAAAGTGTCGTCAAAATGTATGTAAAAATGATAGGGTGTGCTTGAAAGGGTGTCAGTATTAAAGCTGTGCATGGAGCTCATTTTGTTTGTTGAATTTGCAACGATTTAGCTCTTTATATATTTTGAACTATCATCATTGAAAAGCTACATTGGCAATATGTTACCTTTTGTATATCAAGGTGATTTCGTGAATTTCTATTTGTGGCAACAATCCAACACTCGCTGTTTTATGCGGCTTAACCAAAGCTTACATAAATTCATAAAACTATTTTGAATTTTGATCATATCAGTCACCAAATCTTTGCCATAGCCTGTGGTCAATCTTTTTGAGAAATTTGCAAAGAGTACATTATTTATGAGTGCATTTTCATATGTGTTTTGCGATATGCATTCGGATTTAGGTAGAAATGAATGAATACTGCTTTAAATAGCCATTCAGGTATTTCTGACAGTAATGCAATAACCACCGACGGTTTCCAACCTCACAGCGGGTAGTTTTTGGTTTAAATGATAAGGCTGCTGGCCGTTGAAGGAAGAAGTATAATAGCTGACTGGAAAAGACGTTCAGAACAGTTTTAACGCTTGAGAGCGAAATAATGTGTAATAAAGTTCCAATCATTTCCTCAAGCTCATGCAAAACAGCATAAGAAAACTCGAAGCATGTTTAGATAACAAAGGTTTATCTCAAAATTGGGGTCAAGAGGTGTTTGTAAGAAACATTATTAGCTATTTCCTCAAAACAGCTAAGATTTTACAGGAGTTGTTACTGCTTATATGTTTGGGAAAAATATTAAAACAGTTTTTTTACTAAAGTTTATATTTACAAAACCACTGACAAGGTTGTGATACCTAAACTAGTCAGTGACCGACATGGATATCAATTGTTGCTCAGGATTTTATTTTCAAGGCCTGAAAATTGAAAAAAGTTAATTTGCAACTTGACCTACAGCACAAAACATTCCATTTTACATTTGGCCAAATGCAAGCAACTCGGATTAACTACAGAAATGGTTCTTCGTCAAGCTTTCGATCATCTTCAACATTTCAGTTTTACTAGACGAATGTATTCGTTATATATGATTCAGGAATTCCAAAAAGAGCTTCAAGCTCGTGCAATTGCCTATATCAACGTGGACAGTGCTGTGCAAGGAAACTTTTCACTTCGAGCTAATGGAGTGCACAGCCTCAGTAACATGGTCTTCGAAGCTGCAAAACTGGTCAAAAATCCTGATTCAAAGGAGGTGCTCGAGGGTCGAAATTTCGTATACGACACTTGGTTCATGCACAGACCAAGCTCCACCGTTCCTTCCAAACCCGAGTAAGCACTTATCGTTTGAACAAATTTATCTTTCAATTAAGTGACCGTAGACCGTATAAATTTACATTTGCTGCAATATTTCCACCACAAACAGAGTACACTTGTTGGTTAGCAAGTTGCAGAGACTAGATCAGAAATTCGCTATTTCTATTTCAGGTTTGGTGGCTTGGGATCGGGAAGTGACTACACCATGTTCTTGCAAGGTCTTGGTATAGCTGCCGTAGATTTGCGATACTTCTACGACACGGTAAGTGCATTAGTAAAGAGTTATAGGGATAAAAACGATAGAGTGAAACACGTCGACAATAGGATGAGGAAGCTAAAGGGTGTATGATTTATTCTTGTTTTCAATCACTTAATGAAAGCTTTTTAGTTTTACCTAAAACGGATATTAATATAATATATTTTGTTTAGCTCTGACTTCTCTTTATGCAGCACGCAAACCAATTGTTGTGCTTCTGCTTTGTGATCAGGGCCGGCCCAAGACATTTCTGCTCCCTGGGTAAGCTTCAATTTAAACGACCACGTTACACGACAAACTAAACCATTCGCGGCATGGAGACCAAGAAAAAAGCGGATTCTGCTCATCCTGAAGGCTGCGCTTTAGGTGGCAACCTAATTGGCCTAGTGAAAGAGGCCGGCTCTGTGTGTGATCTATCTGTAGTTTTAACAAACATGCCATAATGTTCAAGAAAATGTCGGATGACGTCTTAAACACAGTTTGATATTTTAAAGGATATTGGATTGGGTTCTTATCCAGTCTATCATTCAGTTTACGAGACTTTTGAACTCGTGAAGAAGTTCGTTGATCCTGATTTCACTTATCACTTGGCCGTTTCTCAAGTTTGGGGAGAAGCTGCAAGAAAACTGGCTGATTCTCAGATTCTTCCGTTTGACTTTCAGCAGTATGCAAAAGATCTTGAAGAAAAGAGGAAAACATTAGTGGAAAACTATGGAGTACGAATGGAAAAACACAACATAGACCTAAGTAAAACTTTTTGTTAAAGAATGTCATGAAAGCAACTGAATGAACGTCGTAGAAAAGCTAGGGCAAAATTTGTTTGGTTTCAGGTCAAATTCAGCAAGCAATAATGACATTTGATGAATCAGCTCAACAGTTTCATGCAAAGATCAATTCTTTAAATCGAAACGAGTCAGTACAATTTTGAACGTTTCCATAACATTATCTAAAATTTTCTGCAAACAGATAGTGACTTTCGCCTGCTGTACACGTTTTCCTCCATACCACAATTTTTTACAGTGTATCGAGCATTCGAACAATCAATGACCAGGTGATGCAACTTGAACGAGCATTTATTGATCAGAATCCTTTGCCTGGAAGAGTAGCTTACAGGTAATCGGAGCAAGCCATTGTGGTAAAGTGAATCAAAGATCGAGAAGCAAAGCTCGAAAATTAGAGAATTTTTGCGAGGGATGATAAGTTTGCCATTTGCTAATAGCAAAACGTATGCACTTTTTGCAACATTTGAGCGTTGCCGAGATTCTGGGTGATATGCAGAACGTGCAAAGCATGCTCTCATTAATATCCGAAACCACGAATGTTAACTGGAGCAAACAGACTAAAAACATCTACATTCTCTATGTTACATGTTTATCTGTTCCCCAGGAAAATCCACTGTCTCCAACCTCTTAATGTTTCTCAAAAAATATTCTAAGAAATGAAACAATAAAAAAACTATGTGTTTTTCCTATTAAAGCCATCTTCCTTCTACTATTTGTGAGCAGAATAATCGCCTTGTCTAAAGATTTCTTTACGTACAAGTGTTTTATGCACAAAAATTATAAAGGCAGAGGGTATGACTATTTAGACTAACTGACGCAAATAAGCTGATGTCACTATTATTGCAATTTTCAATGTGAAGTTTCAAACTTGGGCGTTGACTGTGAACTTGATATATTTCAAAAGAAACCTAAGCGTGAGCAGGGACTTAGGCCCTAAGCAACGCTTCCTAGCGCCTAGAAACGCGGAAAAATGCAAATAACCACCACAAGAGAAGTTGAAGAAATAATATGTAAGTCAGCTACCACATAAGCAGGGGCGGATCCAGCCAGTAATGTTACGGGGGGCGATTTCAGTAATATTTGGTAGTCAAGTCTTATTACGGTTTCACTACTGTAGACGAGATGCAGTATACTTCACAACACTGTTGTGGAAAACCAATAGACGACAAAATGGCTTTATATCATTGTTTTCCGAATTGTACAAAGTCATGGTGAATAAAGTTACTTTCGTCGGTTTCAGGGGAGAGTGATCACCGCAATCGCCCCCTAATTCTGCCCTGCACAAATTGAACAGTTGACATTGGAATTTGTTTTTGTATTGCGCAATTGCTGTCATGTTTGTAATCTACACTTGAGACTCTTAAAGGGGCGACAAACAATACTTCCTGAATTGTGGTGGGCAGCCTGTGCAAGCTTTGTACCACATGTTGCATAAAACAAGAAACGAGCAATTTCGTGCTGTATCAGTAGATTTTGTTAGCGTTGATTTTAACTTACAGTTCAGTTACATCTTGAATGTCTATCTAGCAACCAATGCTTACTTTTTATGCTGAAGTTTATTTTGACTTTTTTTAGTTCAACACATAAATGTCAGCTTCTCTGTGCTATCTTTTTAACCATGCTTCTTCGCAAGGCACGTCATATCAGCACCTAGCCAGCACAACACATATGGCAACACTGCGTTTCCCGGTCTTGTTGACGCCATGTTTGACATCGACGACGATGATGAACAGAGCTGGGATGAAGTTAGAGAACAATATTCTATTGTGATTTTTCACATTCTTTCCGCCGCCTCTACCCTTCAGCCTGCTGTGCCAGAAAGTTGAACCAGCACGTGGTCTACGATAAAAACAATTATCGTCTCGATTCTCAGGCAAGAGCTTGGAAAAAAGGGGAAAACTCTAAACTCAGATACATTTTTAGCTTTGGAGAATGTTCAAATTATAGCAAATACACTAACTGCTTTCGTATAAGCTTGAATAATTTTCAAGGAAGTAAACATTTTTTGAAGTAAAGGCTTGACAAACTTTGTATTCAACGGTGTTTCGTGTAAAATATTTGCGTTTTCTTACTGTAATAAAATTTCGCTATTTTCTGTCATTATTCGTTAGTGCAAAAGATATTAATGTCATATAGCAAGATTTCCACATTTCAGAAACTAATCTTGTCGGTTACGTTTTGCGATGGTTCGTACGCCTTTTAACGTTAAAAATGTTTATCTTTTTTTCAAATTTCTACTGCAGAAAAACGATAGCAACAGAAATTCTTGCTTTACACATACTTTCATAAATCGAGCCAACCAGATATCTCAGATATGTCTAACAGTTGCGAAAGCGTTTTGAATTTTGCTGATTCCTATTTTTAAGATTGCACACGTTTTCCTGTTAGTCCCTGAAGTCATATTTCAATTTTCAGTGGAGGTTATGATATTTGTAGGAGGTCTAGCACAATGCAGAAAGACTGAAAGCTTGATGTTCCATTTATTGCTACATAGTAACCACGATATGACTCGCGACTAGCAAGGTTTCAAGCAATTCACACTAACGACCTTCCAGCGATAGCTATGGGTTTTTAATTACCTTGCTGATCACCTTCCGACCAAGTTTACATAGTTCCATTTTTTCCACCCTTACGTAGTTCAGCGAATACGTAATCCGTACAATATGACACGTGCGTAAGCTCAAAGGATATTGCACATTGCGAGAAGTGCGCTATGTGCTTCTCGCACAAAGAAAAATTGGAAAAGACGTGTAGGAAATATCTTGATATATTTGATATATTTCCAAATTTTCTCGGAGCCCAAAAGCCAAAATGTTGGCCAGAGCCTTGATCCGTTTTTGTGAATTTTCCTGAAGTCCTAATTTCTGGGCAAAATTTGACAGAACTTATTTAAGCCATAACCAAAGATCTCAATTTAATGTCCAAATGTTTGAGTAAAATTTGACAGTATTCCGTCCACATATTGTATTTTTTGAATTTCCTTGCAGTATCTAAGAATGTAACTGAGCAAATGTCCCCTTACGCTTTAAGCCCACAATTAAATTCACCAATTAGACTTGTGCGTGGAAACTGCCACTCTCTTTATGATTCACAAAACAAACATAATACTAGTTTTTGATGTGGGATATAATCTATGATAACTACTCTGATTGTGACAAACGAATGTTTGGTAAAGCACATCTTTCAACTGATGAAATGATATTACAATAGGATGTCTTAAAACTACATCTAACGATGTGCTATCTGATATAAACCTCACAAGCTTACATATATGTAGAGAAATACATTTGCTTAGGTATTTCTCCAAGATGTTGTTATGATGCCCTGTACCTTTCCTGCCGGTTTTTCCAGATTGTTTAAAGAATTCTTCCATATGCTTTATATCACAAGCAAAATGTTCAAATTCCGATTTTAAAAATCCTTGGCCTAAAACTCTTTTATCCGTAGGGCTTCTAGCACGTGGACTCTCTCTCACACGAAATCAAATCCTTAATCTGCAGCTCCATTTTCATGAATCACCCAAATTCCCATTATCACTTATCAAAACCCATCAACTATTAGGAATCATTACCGGTGTGACATCTATGTGTTGTATGCTTCGATTATCCCACAGCCCGGTGACTCTCGCCAAAAACAATTGTCGTGTTTTGTGTTGCGGTGATATTGAGGGCGAACTACATGTTTTCTTTCACTGCAACGTTCACCGCACAGCTTGAACATAATTTTGTGTTAGTGTTGATGACGTCCTGGCTAAATGTGCACTAAAGCTGAAAGCTTCAAGTGCTTCGGCCACGTCCATTTGTTGCGTATGTTTCCATTTGTTGCAGATGTTGCGTCGGTCTCTACTTCAGTTGCTTCCTTTAGAGTTGCTGAAATTTCCTGAAATCCTGTAGAAGATTCTAATTGTTTTTCTGTAATTGTCTATACTTTTTCTGTATGCTTGCTGTAGTTTTCTTGTGTTGTACTTTTTGTAAGCTAGACGTGAAAGTCCAAAATTGCACCAATCAGGCTAGCGCCTGTGGTAAGATTTAATTAAATCGAATGCAAGAAGGGCTCTGTGGTTGAACTCATTTTAACTATCTAGAGGGCCTTGAAAAAGACGCATGCCTTGAAAAACACAAGCTGCATCAGACTGCTTTAAACTCTTCCAATCGAGTTTCAGACCAGGAAGAGTTCCAAACATTACATTGCAATTCACCCCTTTCAATTGTGGAAAATAATTGTTTGAAGGGATATCCGTGTTTTTTTAGGATAAAACGCATACGCATTATTTATTTCTCGCCTTGCATTGCTCAAACACATTTCGAAATAAACATCGAACGTTCGCGAATACTGGAACTGCAAAAACAAATTCAGGTGTTGTGCAGCACCGGAAAGCTGTTGCGCAAGTCGTCATCCGTTGGTTACGTAAAATATCCAGAGATGCGCAAACAATCGCTATTTCCTACCTGCGATTAATCGATGGCAAGTCGAGGCAGGCCTGTGCGTTACCAATGCAAAGTACATTTTTATACAATAATGTGCACGTGAACAAATTACTACATTGACACACCAATTATTTATATCCAATATAAGATAACGATTGCCAGTAACAACATGCTAAAGAATGCCTTTTTTTGCCGAAGATAACAATGCAATTTTAGTCAATTAACCTTGTAAATGCCAGGCAGTGAATCATACTGATTTTTTCTGGACCCGAGTCGATTAAGTTGGTCAGCGACGAAGGCGGCGCTGTCACAAAACTGAGGCACATTAATGATTGATTTACGATCATCGATAGACGGCGCTAACTGACAAGATGAAAGAGCCCTAACGCTCTGATTCGAAGACTGAACATTACGCAGTGCTTGCTGCACATTTTGATATTTCTGAAGGGAAGGTGATATTGATAACGAATTTATTGATGCATAGATGGTGTAGGAAAATTTTTTGGGATATTTATGAAATTTGCATAATGGCGTTTGTCGTTGGAGCAACAACTGGTTAAAAGAACTTAGTTTTCACTTCCACTTGCTACTCCAAATATTTTCATCACATTTCAATTGCATATAAATGTTCATAAAGTAATATGAAGCTGCAATCAATGTTAATTTGTTTTCCAATGCGTCGGCATTTGTTTTTTAAAGTATGTCTTAAAGGGAATGTGTAACAAACGCGTACTATGTAACTAAAAGCTTAGTATTTTCTTTAAATTGTGTTGCAGTCATGCAAATTTGAAGTTTTAAACATTTCTACACTGACAATAAAGACGTAATTGCATAGATTGGCCGTAGTGAAATCAATTCTGTTGAAATTTTTAATGGAGTTTTTGTCTTAATGTAGCAATGTGAAATATGTATTCTAGTGGAAGAAATATAAAGCAGTAATGTCCAGGTTCGCTTTTTATAAACCCGTGTAGGTTTGAGTTTTGAGAAATGCACTGAAAGCAGAGAGGGTTTGGGCGACTTTTGTGAGCAGCTTTTAAATTTTATTTGTTTGTAAAGTCAACGAAACCCTTGTTATGTTTATCGCAGCCTTGCGACACGCATTACCGGGATTGCATTTATATATTTCAATGTACCATTGGTCTGGAAACTAGCTACAAGCTACCAAGTCCGCCAGAAAATGCATGTTTGCCACATCTCCATAAAGATTCACCATTCCAGCATACTGCAGTGTAAATAGGTATACGCAACAATTTACGCTGCAATTCAATGGACTTGCCGCAGACACTGTCTTCACTGCTTGAAAAATCATCGAATTTCTGTACATCCGTTTAGGAGTGTTGTAGCAACAAGGCACGGTAGTTAAGGGCACAGACGCTATAACGCAGTTTTAATTAACTCCATGAATTCGGCTGATAACATAGTCAGGTGGAAATAAAAATCTTTCGGGAATTCCCGAATAAAAATTATGTTACTGCCGTATCAAGCACCTTAAGCATGTCGACAAAAGGCAAGACCTAAGATTTTTCGTGAGGTATTTTTTACTAAAAATCGGGCCACGGAAGTCAGGTCCTCCAATCTTTTACTTAGCTCTGAATCGGTTATGCGGTTTATTGCAGATCGAAATCTAAGAGGAAGATCAGGAGTCGTAAAAGCAAAACCAAAGAGATATGTGTGACAATTATTTGTAAACAACGAGGATAGAAATGAGGAAATATTTACTGCACATCTGTTTGTTCTCTTTTTATACGGTGTTACAATAGGAGCCAGATCCAGTGGTGCAGGAGGCGGGGGTGCGGCGGGTGCAAGCGCACCCCCAAAAGTTTTGATTTGTTGAAAATCAGGGCAAAATCCCTGAAAATCTGAATAAAATCCCTAAATATCTAGGCAAAATCCCTGAAAATCTGGGCAAAAATGGCACCCAACGTTGTCTGACTTCGAAAACTGTCGCCCAAGGTTTGCAGATAAACAAGAGAAAACCATTTTTTGGAGGTCACGCCACAAAAACGGTCGGTAAAAGTTGCACGACAACTTTTTGGGCAAGTTTGGGAAAATTTGGGCAAAAATTCTTTGCACGCCCAAAAACTTGCTTGCTACTACACCTATTGCCAGATCAGTCGGTAGGGTATTACTTCATATTTCCAACACAAAATCAGTGTTTCATGAACAATATTGACGATGGCTTGTCTTCTAAACTTCTAGATTTTCCTTAGAAAGCCTTCAGATCCTGGGGTTTTACTGCTTTACTGTATCAGAGGCTTTAATTCTGTGTTTCCTGGTTAGTTGGCTTCTGTGTGAATTCGCTGTCATCTGGAAAAATACGATGATCATCACGGGCGTATATTGTTCAGCATGCTGGTAAAGAGCCATAAAACCGTGGTTGCGAAACTTTTGTATTTCGGATGATTACTGATTTCCCACCTTCAATCGAAGAGGTCTTCAAAAGACTAATAGATCCAATGTAGGCTATTGAGCAGAATGTATAACGCAGGCACGTTGCGGTTTTCGGCGTGATGTATTCCTTATGTTTTGTAGACCCAACAAACATCTTTGTTTGAGTGACGAGATTTTATTTCATAGCGTGTTGTGTTTGCTTTGTTCATTTAAATTTTGGAAGTGTTGTTTGCTTGGTAAAAGTAGTGCTAATTATTTTGAGATTATTGTTTACGTAAAGTTACACCTGCTGTACCATCAAAACGATCCTGATTCAACCGTTTGCTAAAATCAACGGTATTTTCAATTTAGTATGATTTTCAAAACGTATTCCAAGAGGCTGTTGAATTCTTTGTGAGAGGTAAAACTGTTTGCATTAACCTTACTAGACGTACGTGTCATTCTGCTGAAACCGACCAAAACAGGATATTGTCAAAATACGAATGAAAATAAACTGAGCAGCTGCGTATGATGGGCATCAGGGGTAATCCAACGATGAACCAACGTGTTATGCGTGTTCAGATGTTTCACTTCTTCAAAAATATAAGTAGATTGTTTCTTACATTCAGCGCACCGCGGAAGGCAGAGTTTTTTTTCAATTTTTTGTGTTTTCTATATTTTACTGATGAGTGCAGGTTGTGAGAAGGGCACGCAGGAAGGTTTATTATATTGACAAAGCAAAATATACGTGTGCTCGCATAGTGAGCTGACCTTCAATCGTCTACCCTTTCAAGTGTTACCAAATGCGAAATGGCAAACTAACCAATGCAAGCTTCAGTTTTGGGCTGGTCATACTGATAAACTCTCCAATACTCTACCGGCCACGACGAATATGCATGTAGACGAGCTTGTTTGACATCACTTCTCTGAAGAATGAAATAGTCTACTAGGTGCCAACGCCCAGCATTGCACAAATAGTTTCGAGTTTTCCACAGCCTGGTCCGTCAAAAGGCTCTTTTGCCACGTTGCCTGCTCTTCATGGTTTTAGCGGCGGCAAAATTCCCATTTTCTGTTTATTTTAGGTGCTGCATTCTGGAAGGCACGCAGAAACAGAACAAACGCTGCAATATTTTGCACTAAGAACATTTGCTTCACCAAAAAAGTGTATACTACACGTTTTTTTGTTCTAAAATGATAAAAAATGTTGTTTAACAGCATAACAAACCTTTTGTTGGGATTTGGTTACTATTTCTTACTCATTTGATGACGCACATGTACCCAGTTAAACCTTGGTGTTTTTCCTGTTGCCGTGTCTGCTTTACCTCAGGTATATCAAACGTGTTTGAAATCACAAACATGTTTACTAAAGGAAATGTTTTACTTCAGCCAAAATAATAAAAAAATGTAAGTTCATTTACTTTAACAAACATCTTGTATGTACGAAGCAGAATGTTGGTAAACACAGAAGTAATATATTGCTTGCAATTTTTAAAAAATATGATTTACCAGGAATGTTGTGCCAAAACAACAACTTCCTTCCTGGAGTACAAAGAAGCTATTTTCACTTTTTATGACTTACAAAGATCAAGCATTTGTTACTATTAAAATGTAGAAACTCTATACCAGGGCTACTCAAATGGCGGACCGCGGTCCGAATCCGGACCTTTGGATGGTGACGACCGGACCTCGTCAGCCTCTTAAAAGTGTACTCTATATTCAGAAGTTTTTATCTCAAAATGTTGCGCTTTTGGCCAAAGCATAACTTCTCGCCAACTGTATTTAAGGGATTGTCGATCAAGCTGTTGATCAGCTACATTGCAGCGCACACCTGAGATGGGCTTCTTATGTTATCTGGTAAAAAGTAATTGTTTCGTCATAATTGTTCAACGATAGCTTGTCACTACAATATCTATCCTGGTGGAAATAGTGGATGCAAGGCTAGAAAATAGCGGTGAAACCTTTTCTTTCCGAAAACAATGCAATTATACAAATTTGCTTGTGCACAATTATGAAAGATGCTTGAGTAAGGGAAGAGTTTTGCAGATATTTTTGTGCTTTTGTTTTTTTACAGGAAGTCAACCAAATGTGAAGAGAAGCTAAGGCATTTCAGCTTTTTTAGGGAATGATAGAGAAAGGGAAACTGTTGGATTTTTGGCTGACATAGTGTAACACAGGGGTCGGGAATCTTTTTGCCTATGGGAGCAATGAAACCCACATATTTTTAATTGTATTTCGGTGAGAGCCATGTAATATTTTTCAACACTTAATGCAACTAATTTAACTAATGTGTGCATTTTTTGGCAAAATCAACAATTTTAAACAGTGGTAAATGTCTGAATTTTCTCTTCAATAACATGCTTCTTACTGTTAACGCGACTTCTGGCACTGCATGGTGTTGCTGATGGATTTGTAGGAAAATTACAGAAAAAGTTTCCTCCGTAACAATCGTGTTAAGAAAATATCAAGCGAGCCAGATGCCGTGATCAAAAGAGCTACATCTGCATCTGGCTCGCGAGCCATAGGTTCCTAACCCCTGGTGTAACACCTCAACGACTTGAATGTAGAACTGCAAGGAGAAAAATATACTACTCTTGATTTGATCACTACTGCTCGCCCTTTTCAGAAAAAGTTTCATATTTTCAAATATGTCATTCAAACCGAAATTAGTCATTTTCCGAGGCATTTGGAGAAAGTAAAAGCAAGAAGATTCCAGATATTTTCAATTTATTGAAAAGTTGATTATCAACATTGCCGCAGTTGGGCATCTTTTCTCTTCGAAAACAGTTGCTGCTCTTTCCTTAAAACCCTTTTCAGTGACAGACATTACCGAATTCTCAACTGAAGCAAAAGACACGTGCACATGTGTGAACCAAAAGATGTAGTGGAAATTTTATAGGTGCCGGAGTTTTGCTGGGCATCTTCGCTTATATTTATAGGCAACGACCCGTCATTCACTGCATTCACTGATGAAGGTGGCGGAGCGGAGCTCCGGCAGCTTGACACCACTGGTGTGGACGCAGCCAAAATTAAACTGGAATTAATTGAATTCCAATAGAATGTACCAGCGAAAGAAATATTTCTTGATGGCATCCCTGAAAACTTCTTGTCAAAGGTAGGTATCTCCAAAATTTTTCCACACTTCGCAATTTGTCAGTGGAAATTCTTGCTGTGTTTGGGTTTACCTGCTGCTGCCAGAGGAGTGAATTGCCTCCTCCTGCCAGCTACAGTAAATGTAAAACTCGGGCTCCAACTTAGCTTATACTTCGGTTTTGATATTGTTTTGGTTTTCAGTAGTTTTTTTGCATTTTTCGAATTATTTTTCGGTGATTTAGGGTTTTAGTAGTAAAGTCATGCACATCCGGATTCACCATCATTTCTCACTTTTTTTCTGAGTGTTGCTAGTAACTCCCCTACAATGGCCAGTGGGCCCCTTTCAGCTACGTTTTCCTTCCTGGCTAAAACTTCTAGTAGCGCTACTAACTGCTGACAGTTCGCGCTTTCAAAAAAGAAGTTCAAAAATAACAAGTTTTGCATCTGCATGACGAATAAAACCTTCAGCGTTACCTTTTACTCGCTGTCACTACATTGGAACAAAAATTTAGGTAACTGCCAAGAAGTACAAAATGCCATTACTCCCACCAGCAGAACAATAAATAACGTGACAACTTATGTTAATATCTGCAGGCCTATCCATTTACCGGGTTTTGTACATCTATATATAATCGCATTAAATTCTCATGTTTTTTTGTTAGAAAAATCCAAGACATGTAACATTTGCATGGTTTTATGGGAGTGACCGGACCTCGAAAATTTTTGACATTTGTAACTGGACCCTTTCTTAAAATAATTGAGTAGCACTGCTCTATACCTTTGGCAGAGCAAACACAGTGGGAAAGTGTTTCTAAACATTTTTGTAATGGCGGTCTCATTTTATTATCTCCCAAATAATTGCAGACCCGCATCTTTTATAGTTTTTTTTGGGTCATTCAAACATGTTATTTAGAAAGTGTTTGGTAAGAACTGCAGAAATAGTCACAGTATCAGATAGGTGATGGAACACAGCAAGTAAACTTAAGTTACAAATATTTATCTTTCTTATGCACAAAAACAACTTCATATAGGTAGTTTATAAATGAAAAACAGTTTAGTTGAAAACCATACCACTTGTTGCTGATGACTGAACTACCTGTTGTTGCAACTCACTAGCAGGGAATTAAACGTCAAGTTTACCGGTTTCCTCCAACCACTAAAAAAACGCTTTGCCTATCACTGTTGATCCGCAGACCCTGATTGAGAACCACTGCTCTGAGACGTTTTAAGCCTGTAAGTTGATCCTCGGACTTGTTTTTCTGTGATACGTCCTTGTCCAGGAAATTTCATAGTTTCAAAATGCGCTGCAAAACGGCTGCAAAACATTTTTTTAGCATACTATGGAGTCATCAAGCTAAGCCTTTTGTTTTTCTTACAGTATTTAGAATTCCATGACTGTCAGCCACTTTATCTTACCATGTCCAGTCACTTTTCTTGCGTCCCAGTCACAGAGACTTATCTCACGTTTGTGGGAGTAAAGTAATTTTTTTGGAATCTTAGCCCATTTCTTAAATGTTAACCGACATCCATTTAAACAAAACGTGCATCCCTTTTCGGAGATGAAAAACGTCACTTCGCTTTCCAGTCAAGTCTTACTCAGCGCGACGTTTTCGATATTGCATCTACTCAACTAATTTCAGCAATCGCCGGGCTGTGCTGAGTGCAATTGCCAGTAAAATCGCAATCGAGTTTGATCGCGTGTTGCATGCACCACATTTTAAGCAAGGTTTGTTACTTCAAACGGTTTAGTGAGTGGCCTCAATCTGAGGAATGAGTTGAATCCTGCGCAGCCGCAACACCTGTATAAAATGGGCCGTTGATGATTTAACATCAGATGCAGACCCATAACCGGCTTGGGACACCACGAGGGAAAAGAGTTTTCTGAGAGGGGCCCAAATTTTTGAACTGTGTTTAATAGTTTTAAACAATGTCCAAAAAATTTTCTAGGGGGTCTTTAGCCCCACCTGCGCCTCCCCATGGTTACGGTCCTGAGTACATGTTTCGTGAGGTCTCCAACAGCACTTTTATCTCAGTTTTATTGTGCGTATGTTTGTTGAAATAAACGAATTGTTTGAGATCGTGAAATGCTGTGAGGTTTTCATGCAAATTGTAAAAACGATATTTCGGTTTTAATTACGTTCTCGTAATTGAGAAAGGTTTTGCAAATATAGGGCATTTATTTGATATTCTTTTGATTTGGTAAAAATGTAAATACTTAAACAGCTTTGTTCTACACGCGGTCCGCGGGACGCATGCGACCCAGTCGAAGGTCTATTGCGACCCAGTTTAGGTTTTGCTGCAGTATAAGTAACGTACATTCTGACAACCCGTCCTCATTTTCATAATCTTAAATTTGACATTTTGATGCAGGTTGTCTTCAGTGTCAATTTATCACTTTTCTATTGCGTCCTGGGTAATTTCAGTATGTACACTAACACCATGGTGCAAAACTTTTTACTAGTTTTCTGATTTCTACGTTTGTTCCATTGGCACTAAACTTGCCTATTAAATCACACTTGCGCAGTAGTTGAAGGTGTCAAACAGTCGTTACCATTGCAGTTAGGATTCAAACGCTTTCAGTATATTAGCTTAAACTAAGTTCAGTTTGCTAAGATAAGTAAGCAATTCAATGTGCGGATCTGGTTAAGGTAGTGAAATAAATTTTCGCTCAGTAAGAAATTTTTGTTCGACATAGCTGTACTTAAACAACTTTACATTTTCGTGTTAAATGAGAGAAATACATCGGTGAAGTCTTAGGCAGGCCCGTAGCCAGGTTTTGAGGTTTGGAGGGGCAAAATACATCTTTAGAGGGCACGACTTTTGTTTTTGTTATACTTTTGAAACAAATTTTTTTGGGAACAAGAAAATTTTGGGGGGCACAAAAGAAATTTCCGGGGACACTGCCCCCTAATGCCCCCCCGTGGCTTCGGGCCTGGCCTTAGCCCATACCAGAATACTTTCTTTGATTAAAAGTTTGTGCATGTTCAACAAGTCTGCTGAAGAATAAGCAAATGCATTGTGCAGAACCTGGCATAGAGCAAAGTAGGATTACCTATAGGCGGTCATCATTGCAATTAAATACGCGTTTAAGCTTCGCTTTATGGTCAATCGTTAAAACAATGCTTAACTGCCATGAAAAAACATTGAGTAGTGATTGCAACAATCGTAACTTTAAATGAGGTGTGTTGACAGAGGCATTATGAAAAAAACTAATCGTAATAACGCCTCGTTGTGCAATGATTAACATGATTTTTATTGAGCACCGTTTTTCACAACAATTTCAGAGGTACTGAAAACCTGGGCTTTATCAACATGTTGCTGAACATATCTTCCAATGTTGAGAGAAATGAATCTGAACCAACAAAGTTCTTTTCCGAGTTTGAGGTGAAAGTGAAAAGTTTGTTTGCTTGACAAACACTTACAACTGAAAATTTCCCACTCAGCATAGTCAGAATATCGAATGTCGCAAAGAACAAAAGGTTCAACATTTGCAGTGCATTAGAGTTGCTGAAGATTTCAAATACTATCTCATCCAGCAACAAAGACGTCTCTCGGCTATTGCGTTGCAGTCAGTGTTGCTAATGATAAATGAGGTATGGCGTCTCCTGCAGATAAAAATTAAAAAGCTAGACACTCAAGCAATTTTCTGGACTTGGGATTCAACAGTCATTTCAAGCGCTTACAACTTGAGAGAAAGTTTTCGTGCCAAGCAGCAGCATGTTTTTCTTCAGCACACGTTTCTTGTTTTTGCATATTACTTTGAATAATAATAGGTAACTACGGTAAAAGAAGTGGATAATGCCATCGAGCAAATCGTAAAGAATAAAAACACCGCAAAATCATGAACGTCACATTCCTACTTTAGTTCAGTATTTTCGAATGTCAACTGTGAATCTGTGTTTTTCAGAAGCATGAAACTTGATTTGATAGGATGTGCTTGAATGACTGCGTGATGCGGTTCCTCAGAATTTCCGTCCTGAGTTTTCGTTTTTGCTGGGTCATCTAGTTGATGAACTGAAATTTTGTATATTACGCTAAAAACTGCGTTGTTCTAATTTGCATGAATTGCTACAACAAGTGCTTGTTTCTTGCAAAGTCTTTCCATGATTTAGATTTTTTGTTAAAGCACTGAATCCACCAAATTGAAGAAACTTGCAATGCTTATAAAGCTATAGTTACTAAAATATCCATCGTTTATATTAGTGACCCAATAGTTTGAAGAAGAATGTTTTCACTGATTGGGTTTATGCATTCAGGTTGATCTTATGTTCCTGAACACAGTTGATAACACGAGACTGCAACCAAGACGCAGTGCTTGTTTGATGCGCTAATGTATGATCCTGTAGTGCAGTAGTTACTACGTTTTTCAAAATCACCATTATATGATACTAACTCTTGTTTCATCACATGAGTTTTTGAATTAAACTTGGTGTATTAAAAATTTTATTTGATAGTGGTTACACTCTTAGCATGTGTGTTCGTTAGAACTGGCAGATTGTGCTAGGCTGTAGAATGCTGTGAGATATTTATGCAGACTAAAGATAATTGTAGCTCTTTGCTTGCATGTTTATGAAAAAACTAAAACAATTTCACAACTTCAAACAAGGAAAATCACTTGTAACAAATTGGAACTAGTTTTAAATGGCCACTTGGTTTGCTATTTCTTCCAGACCCATCGAAAGCAAAAATTCGTACAGCAAAAGACTGTAAATTACCTAAATATCATTTGAAAGTGCAGTGAATATAAAACACTAGGGCATTTTAAGGAACGTGAAATTCGAACAGCAGCTTACCACGTACAGCAGTGAACTCAGATTTGCGAAACATGTCACTTTCATATACATTCGGTCAAGATTCAGTTACCCGCACAAAGAATTTCTTATCCGCGCCCGCCCAGCATCAAATTCAAGCCGCGCAGGCATACGTCTGCTGGATCCCGCGGTCACCTTACAAAGGAGGGTACCCGACAACAACCAGACGGATTAACCCGCTCCGCGCAAAACATTGGTGGCTTCATTTCAAAGCCCTAAAACCTGTCAATCAAAGTGGTGAACCGGAAACCTCGAAAAATACAGTATATACAGTAAGGCGAAAGTTCGATGAAGACTAGGTCCCGACCTAAAGACTTACAATGAAGCTCGCACGTGAGATTTTCCAAAAGAAATGTTTAGCAGACCAGCTGTGAAGTTGACGGACTTTTTGTAAAGAGCGAAGCTCTGTCAAAATGTCCAAGTGAAATTAAACAGAGAGATACGTTTTGTCGAATCGAACACTGTCTATCGAAATGAACCCTTTCCCAGGCAAAGAATCAGACACTAAAATCTCACAGAGTATATAAGTAGGCAACATACACTCTTATATATACTTCCCTCTCTCAACCTGGAAACCCCTCATGGGGATGTAAACGATGCAATTGACGATTAGTCCAAACACCATGATTCATCACCACTAGAAAAGGGAATACAAGCAGCCTGGGATGACCTCGCACGCGCAGGGATACACTCAATTCCCTGCTAAACACCAATAACCGTTGGAACCACTGTCGGTTACTTGCTGCACAAGAGAGTCACACTGCTGCCAGGTCAGAAGCGTTCCTAATTGCCAGTGTTGGAAACTTGCTCAGTCCTGATGAGCTCCGTATTGCAATCTCCCTCCGAACTGGTGCCAATTTCTTTTAAAGCACAAAATGCCGCTACGGCAAAATTGTTGATGAGCTGGGGCTCCATGGCCTCTCCTGTACTAAAAATGCAGGCCGCTTCCCAAGGCATTCAGCCATCAACTCCATCCTCAAGAGGTCATT
>JGI24022J15233_10001172_pt1 | contig 20824 bp, 14 predicted proteins | sample Ectturendosymbi2_FD_15233 | JGI IMG/M metagenome (IMG submission 15233) | reverse complement strand
AATTGCATATGTTGCAAAAATTTGACCTCAAAAATAAAAATGTAAATTATACGAAATGATTCTGAAGTTTTCAGGATGAGTGGAAAGCTTAATTAATAATGATAGAAATGGAACCACCAGATAGAGATGGAAGGAAAGATGAAGCCCGCTTTTAACTTCAGGAATTCCAGAGATAGCCTATATTGATTTGCCAGAAATTGAGAACAAAACTGTGGAATGCTTGCCAAACAGCTAAAAAAATCCTGCACAGAAACGGGCGTCGAAATTTAGAAGTTTTTGGTCCAGTAGATTAAGTTGGGAGACAATAAATTTTATCGTATGAGCTTTGGCTACATTGACAGTACAACAACATAGTTAGCCATTACCTGTAAATCCAACAATGATTGACCGACTATCGGAAATGTACTACAAAAGCATTTAAACCATCAGCAATATCGACAAAAATTTCCTCATTGTTTGCAACAGAAAACTATTGTAAATGGAATAGAAACCTACTGGCCTCCACACCTTTCCCTTCTGCTATGACTGCGTGTAGCATGCATATCAAAACGACTCGTGTGACATCACAAAACTACTGACTCCCCACTCCCCCTTGTCACAATTTGTCACAAATCTGGTGACCCCTTCCCCCCGTTAGGGTGTGACGTCATTTATGGACGACCCCAGAGACAAAAATAAAAACGTACCTACCACTCCGTTTGAGCAAAGCTTACCAGCCGACAAATTTCTCAAACCGTTCGCAAAATTCAAACCAACTTTCTCAGTGTGTCCTTTCTACCAGAAACACAATTTTCTGCAATTTTGTCCAGATCAAGTCTGTCAACTCGTTCTTTGTGAACATGTAAAATCATCAAATCGTTTAAATCGTCTTTAAATCATGGTTATACGCAGGGCTTCTAGTTTTACTAGAGAGTACGAAGGCTGATACCGGGCCCATAGCTTCTGGTTCCCTCGTCGAAACTGGCATAGCTTTTAAGTATAGTAGTCAGAATAAAAAATAAAACACCTGCCAGCTGCCACGGACAGATTTATGAATAGGCTACATTAACTGGCAATTGGCTTACACTAGAAATTTTGGGCTTGATTACAAAAAAACTTTGGCGTGCGTATTTTCATCTTCCGGGGCCCCAGCAACTAATGTGCCCGGGAACGATTTTCCTCTTTTATTCCCTCTCGCAGGCCTTGATTGTAAGTAAATCAGATTTCACCACCTTTAGTGTTGAAAAAGACCTCTGATGTGTCAGTCGTGTCAGCTAAAACCAAAAGCAAACCCAAAACTTTCCAGACACCGGAAATTGCAATGCTCTCAGAGACTGACAGTTTCGACAAAATTTTTATGGCATTGTGAATAGAGAAATTAGTAGCCAACTCCTTGCAAACATCTACAAAGGGGTCTGAGAAGTGGGAACTAGTAGCCTACTTTGAGTTCAAGCTTCGAAATATCGTCTTTTAAATAATTTCCAACCCTGTTTCTAGTCCATAGTATCAAATATCGATGCATGATCAGTGGTGTAGTGCTGCCTGAGCTCCGCTCCGCCACCTCTACCAGTGTATTAGTCGTTGCCTACAAATATAAGTAAAGTGCAGGCAGTCTCTGGCTGTGAGGCACCTGTAAGAGTTCCGGAATCTATAAAAGTGCCACTTCACCCTTGAGCATGAACGATTAATTCAGTGCGTAGTGAATTGGCGGAGTACAGCAAAGAGCAGTTATTTGGGGTCTCCGATTGCTATCAGCAATTTTGCGGGCATGTTTCTTAAAACTGATAGGCTACCTATTGTTGAGTAAGAAAACCGGTACGACCATGGCCGTACCGGACGAATAGTCTGCGCCGGCCTTGTGATAGTAGTTGCAAAACATTGTTATGGTTACACCACAATCACAAAATGTCCATAAGTCACCACAAAAACGGATTAGTCAGTAGTCACCAATCCGTTGGCAAATGGTTAATTTTTTTAATTTGATTTGTAGTAAGAATATTTTGACGAAACTGGTTGGCTATCAACAGTCTCGGTGTCAAGATGGAATTCGTGGATGGATTCATTTCGCTTTCATGTGAATTGTATTCACTTTCGTGGAACTCTTTTCGTTCATGTTGGGGCCAACACAATCGTGTACGGGAAATGGTGTTTCGTTTTTATATGTGCAGTGCTGTGGAAGTTGCATGGTTGGCACAGAATATTCGACATAGCACTAACCCGTGTGTGATTGCATCTACAGTGGCGTTTAGGTGTCTCTAGTGAATAATAACGCTATGTTCAGATTTAACGACAATCACAAGCCTATGTTGGGTTTGATAGGGTTAATCATAGCAACTTAATCTTCAAAAACCGAAATATCACCATGCAAAATAGACATCTATGTTGGCCCCCGTACTTCTTCCTTGGCCCCGCACTCTCCCCTCATTTTTTAAAGTCTTGAATCGCCACTGTCCGGCGGTCGGCGAAGTGCAAAACCCCGTCGTGAAGGCTACACGGGATGCGGTGAACGTTTTTTCGCATTTATCCCGATTTGCTAAAATTTCAGTACGGCGAATGCACAAATATGGCTTTTCTCAAAAATTTCAAATGCAAAGGTGTGTTTTTGTCGTTCTCATTCGATTTCTGGCTGTCTCGTGGATCCAGTGATGTTTTCACTGGATTTCTAGCCCGATCCGTTCAGGAGATATGGCTGATCAAACGTTTACCGGTGTCAAGCAAAATTTCTGACCTGTTATTGTTTCTCAGTTATTTTACTTCTCAGAATAAAGGAATAAAGTTTTGTAATTACTTTTTTGACGTGTGTTGTGTAAATTGAAACATTTTGGCTAGAAGTCAGGCACCCACAACAAGGTACACTACAGGAATAACTTCACCCATCGAAATTTTTCGGACTTAGTCGTTGACCTCAGTTATTTTTCTTTTTCTCACCCTATCCCGACACACTTACCTGAACACGAATCCATAAGCCCTAATCATCAGTTTTCTCAGTTTATTTGAAATGTAGCATACTACTCTGTGCATGGCGCGAAGTCAGAAATTTCGCTTGACACCAGCCACTATAGTGGCTGGCGGGGATGTTAAAGGGATGGCGCCATCTCCAGGCCGCTACACATGGGGCTACACTTCGGTTCTGAGATTACACTTCACCACAGACAGACCTGCAGTCACAGCACAGAAGGCTGAAAAATGCTTTCGAAGATGCTAAATCAGCTATGTCCAACCCAAATGGCCTACAGAGCAAAAAATTATGTCACTGCCTTGACCAGGGCCACGCATTGAATGACATATTAATAAGGGCCGCACATTAGGTTAACTTGATCTTAAACTAAATTTAGTTCAGCTAATTTACTGAAAGCGTCCGAATCCTAGCTGCTATGGTAATAGACATGATAAAGTGACACTGAAGACAACCTGCATCAAAAATGTCAAATTCAAGATTATCGAAATAAGGACAGGTTGTCAGTATGCAGGATTCTTTTACTACAGCGAAGAGGAAGACCTAAACTGGGCCGCACAAAAACCTCGACTGGGCTGCGGGTTGGACAGTGCTGTGCTAAATGCATGATTGTGCAATGTGCAACTTTTTCGGAGTCTGAATTGTCGAAATATCTAGAAAAGTGTTGCTGATATCCTTGTCTGGATCTGGTTCCGGTTTGAATGCAGTTTTTGGATATCCATATCTGGTTGCAAACTCACTATCCTGTCCGTAGGTGTAGCCAAAGGGCCCAGGGGCCATTTCCTCCGAAATTTTATTATATATAGACATTTTGTGCTTCAACCCCCATCCAAATTTTTAGGCCCCCAAAATTTTGGTCGCGCTACGCCACTGATACGGCGGATATCCAACCAGAAAACCAGTGTCAAGCAAAATTTCTGACCTCTGCGAAATTTCTGACCTATTGTTTGTCAGGTATTTTGCTTCTCAGAGTAAAGAAATAAGGTGTGGCAATTACTTTTTTGATGTATGTTGTGGAAATTAAAACTTTTTTCTTAGATGCCAGGTACACACAGCAAGCTATGGTACCGGAATGATTTTAGCCACTGAAGGTATTTGGACTTAGTCTTAGACCTCAATAATTTTCTATTTCTAACCCTAACAAAAAAAACGACACACTTACTTAAACACGAATCCTTAAGCCCTAATCATCAGTTTTGTCAGGGTATTTGATATGTAGAATATTACTCTGTGCATGACCACATGGCGTGAAGTCAGAAATTTCGCAAGTCAGAAATGTCGCTTGACACCGGATAGCATGGGCGTCCGCAGGGGAGGGCAAAAGGGCGTTTCTCCCCCTGGAAATTGGGACTAAGAGCTAAAAATTTATAGAATACCTGAAATCAAGCACTTTAGTTCGGCTTATTTCACTCACTGCCGACTTAAGTAGGCCGTTTTTCACTTAACTCTTGCAATGACAGTTTTATTGGGGGAATGGCACTCACACTGCGGAAGAGCCAGGTTCACTGTTCTGGTATAATGCAGTGATTACGCCCGCTCTTTTGCCTGCAAAGGCAGGATTCGAAACTTGGGAGCGGATTGTTCTAATATTGGTCTTTTATTTCGTAACAATAACATGGCAACAAATCTTCAAAGGTTAATTTCAGTTACCCAGTGTTGAGTTCGTTTTATTCCTCAACATGAAACATTCTGTGATCTGGAAGTAATCCAAGAAGACGACGCAGACTACAAACGAAAATCATCAACAAACGAAAATCCGAAGTTTATTGACGAATCCAAATCAAGTCAAACAAAGACGAACATTGAAAACATTATTTACTGTAAAATTGTATTTGCGTATTTACTGTAGCATGATGTCGAAGAAAGAGTAACAAAAACCCTTAAAAAAACCGTATTGAAAAACATAGTCCGAAACCTGATAAAAATCCTAATCAAAATTACTACGATTTCGAATGACTCTAATTTCTAGAAAAGTGACGTCACGGACGCCCGATTACACTAGACGCACATACGATTATGCAATCCGTACGAAACCACGAAACCTAGGGCTTAATCACGTGATCGAAATCGACCAATGAGAATCCAGAACAGTGGCTACAAATATACGTGCATCTGGACACTTGAATCAGTTGATTCGTGGACTTACCAGTCTCAACACCTTAACCAGTAGTGGGTTTACCAAACTGGATAGTAGCTGGCGAACTTGTGGGTCTGGCAAATTCGTGAACCAGAATAAGCTTGTAGCTGATTACTATTCCAGCAAGGCTGGACTGACGGAACTACCGAAAGTATTACCAATTACGAAAAAGTGGTTGTGGTGTTATTGCTTAATAATTTGGGTTACTCTCTCATACTCTCTTTCCCGATGTGATAATAAGAACTGCGAATTAACTCTGGATAACTATAATAAAACCTGTGCTTTTGAAATATATTATAAACCTCTGTTGTTAACCCCTGATGTTTGTAGTAACTTATGTCATGTGCTTTAACTAATGATTGTTGATATACACCCCTGCTGAACTAATATCGCTGTGCTTAAAGCTATACCAATAAAATCATGAGTGAATACAATCTTGTTGTGATACACTGAGCGAAGTCGAGCTAGACCGGAGAGTCCAGGTTTCTTGTTGTTAATCTGGGCGTGCCATGGACATTCCTATGGACCGGTGCTCTTGCGGAATGTCCTAAATGTGTTGTGGTTTGCTTCTTTTGGAAGGGAACAGCAACACCAGTGTTGCCATTTTTTCTGATTTGCAGCTAAATCTAGGTTTTTCTCACTGTTAACAGCAAATTTTCAATCCAGCAGTTAGCTGATTTTCTAGCAGGATTTGAAAAACCGTTTGACAGGCTTAACAGGCAACAGATTCCTGACAAAAATTTGTTTCAACAGACAACAGTTTCTGGAGACGAAAACTTCTGTACCTTTTTCATTAAAAAATATCTTTTTGATGAAGGTTTGAATTGGGTAACCCCAGGACCAGGCACATGGGCGTCCGCAAGAGGGTCGGGGCAAAACGGGCATTTCCCCCCTGGAAATCGGGACTAAGAAGCAAAAATTTATTGAAAACTCGAAATCAGAAGTTTAATTCCGATTGGTTGGGATAAGCATTGTAATGAAAGTTTGTTTGCCGGTGTGGCACTCGCTTTGCACTGGAGCCTGGTTCACTGTTCTGGTGTCATGCAGTGATGAGCTTACAGTTCACTTTTGTCCACTCCTTTTCCTGCAGAGGCAAGTGGCGAAACTTGAGAGCGGATTTTATATACTGTACTTATTCTAATAATTCACAAAATTTATAATTCATTCAGAACTTTGCGAACTCAGTCTTAAAATATTCATGCACACTAAAACAAACATTTGCTCAGTGTAAAATTTTCTTAGAGGGAAAACCCTGTTTGCAACTGTTGCTGTAACTTTAGGTGTTTTCTTTGTGGTGTAGAAAGGGTGAAGCGGTTTGTGTACGTCCATTTTCGTTGCATCGTCAACAATCTGAAAAGGACAGGCATAAGCAAAATTTCGACTTTGCCTACCCTGGTTAAATTTCTGCGAACGCTAGTGTTGAAAAATCAGAGATTTTTCCAATCCTGATGCAGTCCAAAATTTTCATTGAGTAATTCGGTCTGATCCAAATCCGGTAGACTTGTCCGAAAATTTGATCCAATCTGGTATATATCCGAAAAAACCTCTGAATGAGCATTTATCTGCAGTGATCAGTGCAGTTGGATATCCATATCTGATCAGGTTAAGTTTTTTAGAAATGCAGTTCAACCCGGATCAGGTTCTGAATTGCAAAATCCGGTTGGATCGCGATCAGGTTCTGAATTGCAAAATCCGGTTGGATCGCGATCCGCAAACCGGATCATGTTCAACACTGGCGGACGCACAAGCCGGATAGTGATCATCTCTGTCGTGATCATCTCTGGAATCTTATGATTTGTTTTTGCAAAAAAGCAAAAGCTTGCGGGAGCACTGGACGCGAAGCCCTTCTTGGCGCGTACAGCGTGGTCTGCATACTGTTGGCCTCCACACTCGACAGTACAATGTTCCATTGCGGCCGTGGTGCTGTTTCTGAACTTACATCAGTCTTATCTTTTGAGAATTTTCTTGATATGTGATGTTCACGCTACAAAATTTTTGGAAGAGGTTATTGATCGCCTGTTTCGTTTGCCTTCCGCTCAAGGAAGTTCATTCAGATTGTCATTTACTTTGTTTCTGCCTTGTAGTTAGTCTGGTGTATTTTTGAGTGAAATGAGGAAGCTTGGTAGTTCTAACCAGGGGTTCTTAACCTTTTTTATACCCGTCCCTTCTATCGAACAAAACAAGATTACCGGATTTACTCCCAATACACCCAAGGCTGTGTCTATTTTGCTGCCAGGATTGAGGAAAACGCTGTCATGCTCATGGATGATGGTGTAATGGTTATGTGTTACGCCACGGCTGCTATGCCGGTGGTTTTTGGTTCGACTCTCACCTTGCCAACTTTCTTTTTTTCTTTGTTTTTTCAGGCTCTGCTAAGGTGTTGCATTTAGGGGTGAATGTTGTTAGGTTAGGGTTAGAATTAGAATTTGCGTTAGGTTAGCTTAAATTATTGTTGTTAGGTTTAGGTTAGTGTTAGCTTAGCGTTAGGTTAGGATTAGGGCTACGGTTAGGGTTAGTTTGTAGGTTTATCTTTTAGTTATATTTACTTCCTTTCTACCATGCCTTTTGCTGCTGCCATCCTCCTGACAAAGTAACCTTTTTCATGCCACGAGACCGAATCTTCGACTGCCGACACAAGACAATAGCTCCAGCTAATCTGTTGCCGCCAGAATATCGCTGGTAAAATAGACACTACCTATACCCAATGGTGCTCATGTATTGAAAATACGAAATTAACAAACTTTTACAGTTTAGAATCATTTATAAAATTGCATTGGCTGCAATTTATGGTTCAGTAAATTTACCCCTTGGAAGATGAAATAGCCCAAAGGTAAATTTACCCAAGGTTAAAAACCACCGTTGTAACAATTGTCTGCTGTTTGCAAAATTTGCACATATACTGCACCACAGACATACACAGTACATTAGATTACTGAAAATACAAAGGTTTAGAATATAGTAGGCTCAAGAGCTTATTTATGTTAAGGACAGTAACAAGTAAGTATGATTGATGGACACTTTCGCTACCGGCCGACATGATATATATATCATATATGTTGTTTGAATTTGTTCACGTGTTCCTGGGTGACATATTATAGGGTCAGACCACCAGTATCGGTTTTAGTATGCGGAAATTAGATAAACAAACACCTCTTACGGAAAAAATAGAAAAGGAAAAAAAATTTTTTAATAATAGTTGTATTCCTTAATCTTCCTTGGATGCTTCTACCAAATTTCAAGCAAATTCAACGAAATCTGACTGTCACCATGAGCTTTTCTTGCATCAGCTATGCATTCATAGCGTTTGACCTGAAAAACCAAAATTTCCACTTGCCTACACAAACACTGCTATATTGCTCAAACTTGCTCCTAGAGCTCCAGATTTTTGCGTACGTGCTCTTGCAACTATCTTTTAACAGCTTGCTAACTTTTACGAATGTGCCTTTTTCCTTTTCCCATTTTTTTTAGATTTGTGACACACAGTCCTCGTGTGCGTTAGGCGCAAGAAAGCGGACAGAGGTTTGGTGCACATGTGACATCATTCATATAGATCTATGTGAATAGTGTACCGTATCTACTAATAAGCCAACATGCTGTAAATTTTAGCAAATTAGATGAGTGATTATCATGATTTTTACTTAAAAAAAGCTGGAAACAAATAATTTTGCCATTTCAGTCTTGTTATCAACGAAAATCATCAGTTTTTTCATGTTTTCTACTTCATTTGCCCCATCCGCTTATTGGCGCTCTCATCCGCATAGATATTGAGCCGAAACATGGGTTTGATCAGGGGCGTTCTGTGTAACTGGGGTTATGTCAAATGAAATCGGATAGTGAACGATTTGTATGATAGAGGATGGTTTTTGTGAAGTGTTGTTAGAATTAGAAAATGTTATTTAACGTATTTATTGAGAAATAACTAATTCAGTAAAAATTTGGTGTTTACATCCGCATACTGGTGGAACGACCCTATATATGTTTTATTAGCTAAGGTTCTTAGAGACATGTATATAATATTTATTTTTATGCAAATGGTATGTAAATCTAAATGTGGTCCTAGCCTGAGTCTATGTAACTTCAGGTTTTGGAATGAGAGTCCAAACTCTGTGGTTCATACTGAGGCTGTGTAAATGCATTGTCCTTCTTATGACTGTGTGAGTTGTCCACCTAGGTGGGACCAGGGTCCAGCAGCAATGAATATGATTTTGTGCAATGATTGTAAGTGCTTTGATATGCTGCCAATGGTAGGAAAGCATGTAGGAATATATAAGAAACGTTTCTGCGAACATGTTTGGGCATGTTTATAAAGTTTTATTGTTTGATGCCAGTGTGAAGCTGCTTTTATTATCTCAAAAAAAGTGAAACTTCTGCAAAAAAAGTGGCTTTGGTAGGCCCAGGCTACCACTTGTTCTTGCAGTGGTATGTAGCCCACAATCAATGTTTTGAAATTGATTTGATATGGTGGCAACTGATTAGTGTAAAAGAAGTGGCTACAGAACCACCCATGGATTTTCGTATTTCAAAACTTATTCGACCATACTGCTTCACATAACGTGGTTTGAATAAAGCGGATAGTTAGTCATTCAACCGGTGTCGATCTGGTAGTCCAACGGATAGGTTCCAAATCTGCCATGCTAATGGTTGAGGGTTTACCTATCAGCTTGGTGCCTTACGTTTTTGTAATAGTGACTGCTTGCACGTTTCAATTCATGGGACCAGTTTTTCTTTACTTTTTTCAAAACTTCATGAACTTTTGCTTTAGGGTTAGGGTTAGTGTTAGGTTAGCGTTAGGTTGGCTAGCTTAGCGTTAGGTTTTAGGAATATCTTTTGTGTTTACTATGTAACTGTTTCTGCAAAGCCTACTGCATGCATTCTACTCGTGCGTTATTGTCACATTACAGGAGATGGTCGAATAAGGTTTCAAACTTAAAGATCCATCAATGGTTCCATAGCCAGTGCCTTGTGTAAAAGCAACAAAACGTTTGCTAGGTTTACTGTTTTAGCCTAAGCCTAGAAAATGGCTAGTGGTATCTGCTTTCCCTAGAATCAAACAACATTTTAATTTTCTCTTTAACTGTAATTGGCATTACCAGTGATTTTGTGTGTTAAGGCTTTGGTTATGATACTGTACTGCAATAATAATAGGCAAGTTTACTTTATAAAGCTTCATACTGCAAAAGGTTGCAATCTGCCATAAGTTTCATCCATACATGTGTAGAAGTAAAATTATATGCAGTGTATGTAGCTACTAATTAATTGGTAATGACATTACAACTTACAAGAGGCTGAAACTTCTAACTTGATGTAGTAATTTAAAAGTTATGCACACATTCACTCAGCTATGAAATAAAGTAATTTGCAGAGTTATACATAACATAATATCAGTAGACTAGGGAGTGAAGTTTCTTAATTTTATATTAGCAGTGTCTAGGTCAAGAGTTCCCAACATGTAGCCCTGGGGGTACATTTGCCTATCTCAAAGGGTTGTTGCAACCTCTCTGGTGGTGTTGCCTTGATTGTTTGATTCACCACAAATGGGATATGCGTGAAGAACAATATATATCCATGGCGTGAGCGAGCAATAATAAGAGAGATTGCGACGTATGATCTCTATTGTTGCTTGCTGTCACAGTGCGAAGCTGCACATGCTACGCGGGATTTCCGATTGCAACAAAATGGTGCTGTGACCAGGATGTGGAGTTCGTGCCAAGTTCAGCCTTCACACAAAGAACGTGCGATCAGTGCGGTTCGTTGTAATAAGGAGGGAATGTTGTTGCAATCTCTCCGGTGACGTTGTCTTCACCACGAACGGGATGTGCGCGAAGAACAATATGTCCATGTATAAGAACAATAAGCTTTGCGCACATGGCGCTCGGGATTTCCGATCGCAACATGGTACATTTATTGATACAGCTGCAACAAATCAACTTTTTAAACATTAAAATGGAGTCTACAGTTATATAGTTATATAAACCTAAAAGTTCTATTAAAAATTCAGTGGATTTTTATTTGTTTAGTCAACCTTTTTGTCATAAAAAAAACTGTAGGGATACATGTTCATGTGTCAAAATGCTGAAGGGTACATGGTCACAAAAAGGATGGAAACCCCTGGTCTAGGTAGTCGGCAATGGCTATATGCAAGGTCAAGTGGTAGGTAGCCGGCAGCACCTACACAGGTAAACAGCTGAGTAGCTGGCAACATCAAAACCAAAAACCTAGGCATAGTGTACACAGACAAAAGTTCTCTATGTGAAACTGAAATCTACCTCACCTCTGACTGTCATGGCTACACAAGCTGATTTGTGCACTTATGACATCAATGATTTGTGGTCATGTGACTAAGGACATGGTTGTACGATGTATGTTACTTGTGGTTAAGGTTCGAGATTTCATAGTTTGGATGCATCTAAAATTGGTTAAAATCGAAACAAAGTTTTTTGTTTAAAAAGCAGTAAAATCAACTGAAATAACAAAACGCAATAATTGTGAGCTATACTCAGGGTTCACACGTGGTGTTGAAAATATAATTGAAAAAGTATTGAATTATGAAATCATTTTTCAAGACCTTGAACAAGTATTGAATTTAGCTAAAATGTACCATAAGTATTGAAAAAATATGGAAATTATAAATTCAGCCATTTGTTTATTCAAATTTTGTTTTGTACTGCTGATAACAGTTCTGCCAATTATTTTTGCAATGTGTTCCATGATAAATTTTCGAGAAATGAAGCTAAAGTATGGTATTAAAATCTTTTAGTTTAGTATTGAAAAGGTATTGAAAAAGTACGGAAAATGTGTGGGAATCTTATAATATTAGTGTACTTCAGTTGGCCTAAGAATAGGCACACCTACGCAACCCTAAGCCTATACTAATTTGTGTAACACCCTAGCACTAAACCTACAACCCCGAACCTACAACCCTAAATGACCCCAAAACTACTTCACTTCTGATGTTACTCACAAAAAATCTGCAACACCCAACCCCAAAATTTTTTATAGTGGAATCTACTAGACTGGCCGATCTGTTTGAGCCCTTGAACAGTTCTCTGGTGCAATCGGCAGAGGAGCTAGGGTGTTGATAAGGCAACTGAAAACTGCTGTTTTTTAGGCCAAAATCTAAGTACGAATATATCATACGCCAGCTCTCAAAGTGTTAACTAATTAATCAAATATTTTTATCACGTAAGATCATAACTTTTGAACTCAAAACCCCAGCAGGTCATCCAAAGTATCAAGACTCAGATTGTAGCCACGTTTCCAATAACAACTTAGACGAAATACTAGAATCTAACAGTCTGGGCCCAGGGCTGGGTGAAGTGGGTCAAGGTGTTGTAAAAGTCCTCCACTTCTGACGTCACTCACAAAAAATCCGCAACCCCCAACCAAAAACATTGTTTTTGAGTGCAGACTACAAGACTTGCCAAGTCTTTTGAGCTTTTGAGGGTCTGTAGCGCATACCGAACCAGAGAAATTCCCATGGAAAGCCACGTGCAATCCAGCTGTTTTTGCGTGAACCACTTGAATTAACCCGGACATGAAAATGTTACATGCGGCTTGGCAGCTACTGGCCAACATACGATGTCAACTTCTCGGCAAAAGATAATAACTTTGCTTTCTCGCCATCCCAATAGTGACAGCTTTTAATCGGATTTGGCACTGTGTCTTTCATACTGAATGGCGAGGAGTGAGTGTTCAAGCCTATAGCAAGCAATAAAAATTTCTAATGGAATATCCAGTTTATGTGTACCGGACTTTTTTCACGTATGGATGTTTTTGATTTGTGATTCTGGTTTCTGTAATCTTATACGAAAACGCAGTTAATGTGTTTAACTAATACATAATTAGTTAGAGTAATCTGTATTCACTCTGCAAAGTGGTGTGTGGTTGCAAAGCTATGCAGAGTGAATAATACAAACAAACAATTTGCAAAGGTTTGCATAAGTCTGAAACAAGCAATAGCACCACATGAAGCAGGTGGGATAGAGTGGAAACATGCACATCTGTGAGTACCAGTAAATCTTGTGCGATGTCGCTTGAAAGAAAGCAGTTGAAATGTTTGCTGCTACTTTGCTGCAAAGTAAAAGCTTGGAACTTTCCTAAAAACAAACTTAAAAACTTGTCAATTGAAAGAAAGCAGACTTCTTATTTGCTGGTTGAAATCTGAACAGTTCTGCAAATAAAAAAACAAACACCACACAAATACACATTTTGTGGATGGTTCTTTAAAAACAAGGGACATTAAATATTAGAGATCGACCAATATGGCTTTTTTGAGGCCGATACTGATAACTGATATTTCCAAAATTTTTAAATCTTGTTTTTTGCTTCATTACCAAAATTATATTTTATAACTTACCTGTTTTTAAAAAAATCAGGATTTATGAGCTAAAACTTTTAAATTGCAGCAATTTCAATATTTGATCAACTTGTCAGCATAGTATACACTGTTTACAATGAATAAACACAGTGCCATAAATAAAAAATAAATAACAAAATAAGAACAGAACACTGAATGTAAGAGAACTGCCTACGGTGCTTAAATCAAAAAAAGCAAAAACAGTGCTTGATAGTTGAAAGATGGTGAAAAATGCAAAGGAAGCAGGAAGTACAAAATGGAGCATCAAGTTAAGGAGGTTAAAATTAGCACAACACTGTATTCAATTAACCATTGCCAAATATGAAAATTTTTCCAAAACAGCAGTAACTTTTTTGGCCTATGATAGTATGTTTGTTGACAGTTACTGTACTACATAAATCTTGTGAAATTTTGTGTTTGTATGTATTTCACAAATCAACCTTTCAGACTCTTCTGCAAACTCCGTGGGGTTTCAATTTGAAAAGTCAATCCAAGTCTCAAAGAATCAAGCTTGGAATATTGATGTAATGTAACATTAAATAACTGCATGTCCTTAAAAAAGCAAACTAGTTGCATTAGTTACTGCAACTGAACTACTGGCATTGGTATGAAATGAAACACCTCAACTGATTTGTCAATACTTAGTAGTTCCATATCAACAGTTTAAGATTGTCATGCAGAAGCACAGTTTTTCTGCATTTTCACCAAGTAGCCTGCAGTAAGTTAGCGGGTCATCTACAGCCTAGCCTGAACAAAATCAGCACTAGGCTATTACTGATTGCCGCCTGTCCGCCAGAAGTAAATTCCATGAGAACAAGTCGCCATGACAATAGCTAAGGTGCGCATTACGCATCCAATAATTGTGCAATAATGTTCCGGTAGTTCTGATCCAATCACAAACACTGCGCTTTTAACTGGCGTAAGTTGTGCTGTTGCAAACAGTGCTTTTGCTGGTCATGTTTAACAAACGGACAACAACCATTGTGATGCAACAATGAGCACTGACCACCACACTGCTATCAGACCAAACAACAAATCACCACTTCAAAGTATTTGCGAAATGCTAGAGTAGTGCTTCCGTAACTTGTGTGCCACATCTACAAACCAGTACGTTGCAACAGCTTGGATTGTGAGATCACAATTATCATTCTTATACCTCGTGGAAAATGTCGATTAACTTCGATTAACGATATTTTAGCTTGCGTACAGTATAAACCAGAGCGCAAGGCCTAACACATCAAAAGTAGAATCCTTTTAAAGATGTTACATGCAACTGCTTCACAGGGACAGTTGTTGTCACTAGTGAGTACGATTACATTTGTAATCATATTCATAACATCACAAATGTTGCTTAACATAACGCAGTTCATTTTTTGCAATCTTTTCAAATATTAATCTGCGCTAAACTAGGCATTGATTGGACTTCTGCACCTTAAGTTACAGTCAAACTTCGTGTGCGAAAACTTCCGGAAGTACAACTGGAGTTTATTCGTACACAACACCTGCATGTGGTAGCATCAAGCATTGCGAAACTTCGCAATGATGCTTTTGTTTTGGCCGCGACGGCTGACACATGCTCATGGTTAATCTTGTCTGTTTGTTTATGAAACCGCACCTGCTAGGGTTGTTGTAAGATAACTGTCTTGACTTACTTCGTTGTGCTTTCTTGCGCAAGTTGTCTGGATGCGTGGGAGATATAACAGCGTTTTGTCAACACCTACTGAGGCCGATATCAATATATCGGTAAAACCCAAATATCGGCCAATATATTGGTCAGGCTGATATATCGGTTGATCTCTATTAAATATCTAAATGTTTAGACTGGGTTATTGTTTGCCCTCCCATTACAATTTCTGGCTACATGCCTGTCACAATAGCAGGTCACCTTTGTAAAGATTGTATTTTTTGTGGACCACTTGTCACTCTGGTTGTCATGCAATGTGTGGAAATTCTCGTGGAACAATGAGATAGTTACCTAACAGTTGTGATAAATTTCCAATATAAGCAGCTAGGCTTGGTGACGGTACGAAAAAATAATACAGTTACATGAAAACAATAAGGAGCGGCAAATTCACAAGGTAAACAATGTTGGTCAAAGTGCTTCGACCTTTACTTCATCCCTAGGTTTTTTCAGTCATAGATCAATAAAAATGACCGAAAAAGATTTTGAAATGACTGAAAAAAATTTAGTTATTTCGGTCAGAATGTTTAAAAAAATATAGGCTATTGAACACTGTTATGGCAGGTTTTAATACAACTGCGAGACAAATGACTGAAATATTTCAGTGACCAAAATGACTGAAACGTTTCAGCGAAAAAAACAGCTTCATCTGTTTAGTTTAGCACGCTTGGACCAATGTTGTGTTTACCTAGTGAGTTTTTTGCCTACATTTTGTCTTGTTCTTATTGCATAACTGTATTCTTTTTCATTCCCATCACCCAGACTAGCTCCTTATTGAAAATTTATTGCCACTGTTATGTAGCAATCCCATTAATTGAGTAAGATAGTTGTTTTAAATTTTGCTAAACTAGCCTTGCCTTGTCAAGTCTACTCATTTCAAAACTTACGTTTTGTAGTTTGTTGCCAACCACCTGTGATTATTTCTAGTTGCACCAGTGCTTAAACCTGAAACCCTAAATCCGCAAACGCTAGATCTAAAACTTAGAAAGCTTAAACTAAAAGGTAAATACCCATTTAAACTGAAGACGAGCCAAAAGTTGCCAGGTGTATTCCTTTGTTTCTTCTGTTGCGTCGAGCAATTGTGCGCTTTGTACAACTTGGTATGGCAAATTTTGGAAGCAACAAAAATAAAACAAAAAAAAGATTGAGCCTGGCAACTCCTGACTCACCGTCAGTGTAGACCAGGCTTGCACAACTCAGAAAGGACAAATTATCAACATAAACTTGCCACAGGCTGCAAATGTCTATTTCATTTTAATGTGGAGATTTTGTTGTAGTGTGGAAGAAAGTTCTCGCGGGTCACAAAAGCTTTCCTGGGCTATATGTTGTGCAAGCCTGTTGTAGACTCTAAAATCCTAAACCTAAAATTGGAACCTGAACACTGTAAGAAAAGCATACCACAAACTTTAGTGTAGTGGAAACATCACTGCTGAGACCACCAGTCTACCATTGTATGATCGCTCTATTTTGTGAAGAGAGTCTGAAAATGCTTACCATTCATGGTGACTAAACCTAACCATGCGCAACCATGCATTGAATTGAATCACATGTATGCCGGCTATCTAGCAACTTGAACTTGTGTAGCTGTTACCAGCTATCTAGACACTTCCTTTTTTATTGTGTTTAAGCCTACAATACCAAAAGTTCAAGTTGAAGCCTCTGTTGCTTTATTTGACTGACATTTTCCATCTTAGCAACTGAAGTGATTTTTGTTGTTTTGGACATTGTAGATCAGTGGTTCCCAACCTGGGGTACATATACCCCTGGAGGCACATTGGTCTATCTGAAAGGGTACATTTAAGTTTAGCAATAAAGGAAAAGAGAGAGCATGATTGTGCCTTTTGAAGTTAATATCGGCCATAACTCGCGAATGGAGTGCACTAGAGAGTCAGTTTTAGCTGTCTTTAGTAATCTTTACCTATTTGCAATATTAGTCATTTTTGTGATCTGGTACTTCATAAACAATCATAGTGATCTTGCAGTACATCTTCGTGGGCATCAGAAACGGGCTTAGGGTCCCTCCTTGGACTTTGAAACTTCATATTTTCGTATTATTTAATTCTAGACAAATTTTTTCTCTTAGTTCCAAGTTGGTAGGCCTATAATGAAATTTCACCACTGTTCATAGATTTTGCGCTACCATAAACATTTCAAACTCAGCACCAATGAATAACAGTTTAGGGTATTCCAATACAATTTTTTATCTTTATTGTTCCTGAAACTATAAAATATGTACAATCATCTCCTGTATGATCATTAAATATACATGAAATAACTCTTAGACTATAATTTGGAATTTACCGTTCCCTTATTAACAAGCGTAGAGGAAGGAATAAGTTGATGAAAGGGAAGACATGTGCAACACAACTTTTTAAGAAACAACAGGTTGCAGTGCAGATTAAATTTTACCATGTATACAGACAATCATGGTAATCCTTTTCTGAAATGATAGTTTATTAAAAAATCATTTAAAGTGATTTTTACAATAAAATAAGTAATTTGTAAAGTAGTATTCAAGCTAGCAGTATTGAGTACCACATTCTCTGATTTTTCAGTATGGCTTAGTTTCATGCTGAATGGTAAAGCTAATGCACATTTATTAAAATTAGCGATGGAAACAGAAGTTTTCCCGATGGTTGGTACAAACTGTCAAGCGTTTCTCACGGAAGCATGTATTGAAGGTGAGAATGTATTGATTGCATGTAAAACATCAGCTTTTTTGTGCTTGAGAGATGTAAGGCAGTTACGTTTGACTAGGTTTAATGTGATGGTATGAAACTTACAATTGTCTGAAAAGGGTCTGTGAGTTTAACAAATAATGATGATCTTCATGAGGGATTGGCAACCTCGTGCTAACTGTGCGCCAATGAAGGTTTCAAAACATTCAGTGTGCCAACAACATATTATTTTTACTGTCATATGTGATAATTCTTCTTTCATTTGTTTAGACCAGTTGGTCTCAACTAGGGGTGCAAGACATTTCTAGGTGGGAAGAGTAGTGTTCCTCCTAATGACAAGAAAGTGATCTATCTATTAACTCCTATGACTTTGTTTTGATGTGGGTTCAAAATCACGTGTCATGATTAGCGATCAACTGATGCATGGGCATGCCGATATATAGTGACCAATATGTATGAATTTGCTGATGCATGTTGGCAAAATTCCGTTGCAATATATTGGCAATATTTGCTCATAAAGTGACAATGCTATTTTGCATGGAGTGTTCAAAAACCCAAGTTGCTGCTTTGTCTCTTAACGCAACCTCTTTCTGTCTTGTTCCTTAAAACATGCAGCCATCCAACTACATTGAGTAATGCATAATATACAGACCACTGTGCAATTGTCCTGTAAACTGTTGTGTGAAGCAATATTTGCTTGGAGGTCTTTGTGTAGCAATCAGATGACTGCTTGTGAAAAAATGAGTGTACATGTTGTGGTGGTTGATTGTGGCGTACTTATTGAAAAAGAAAAATGCATTACAATGTCTTTCAACTGTGGTTTTTAAGTAATGCAAAAATATAGGCATCAGTTACTACTTATTAACAAAGAAAAATGAAAAACATCAACTTTAGTGTCTGTATCAGCCCAAAAAAGCTGCAGTTGTCAAGCTCTAATTGTAAATGTATCTTTTTACCTACCGGTTATTTACAGGAGGCAAGCTTGTTTTATATTGCCATTTGGGCAAGGACTTTCAAGGTGATTTTGATGATTTAACGGAAAAGCTGCAAGTGTCAAGTCACAAGATTCAAGAAACAACACCTCGTATTGGTTAGTACTACATTTTATGGACCATAAGGCGCACCAATTTAAAAGGTGCACTTCCGAGTTCGATTGCTAGCTGTTCTTTTTTCATACACAACGAGTGAGTTTTATCTGTTACACGTGCCTAATCCGCTAGACACGGATGGAATGAGCTAAAAACTATGTGCATGCTTAACTCTTACGCATCCGGTATGTTCCGAGCATTTTCACGCCAAAACATCTGGATCGTACATAGCTTTGTGCGAGTGTCACTCGGGTGCCGAAAGTGGTAGAGAGCTGTTCAGAGGCTCAAAAGATGCGGCAAGTCTTGTAGTGTGCAGTGAAAAAAATTGTTTGCTTGGGGGTGGAGGTTTTTTGTGAGTGACAACATAAGTGGAGGACTTTTAAGCCACCTGGCCCTAGACCCAAACTGTTAGATGGTGGTATTTTGCTGAAGTTTTTATTGGAAATTAGGCTTGAGTCTTTTGATACTTTGGATGACCTGCTGGGGTTTAGGTTCAAAAGTTATGATCTAATGTAATAAAAATGTTTGACTAATTAGCTAATTAACATTAAATATTTGTTTATTTTAGATCNTAACTTTTGAAGCAGAAAAGCTAGAATGTGCATCAAAGGCTCAAAAGACTCAGACTCGAGTCTAGTGTCCAATGAAAACTTCAACAAAATACTTTGGCCTAGCAGTTGGGCCCTAGGCCAAGTAACATGAGCCAAAATGGCCCCAAAACTACTTCACTTATGACGTCACTCACAAAATATCTGTGACACGCAACCAAAAAAATTTTTTTGAGTGCAGACTAGAAGACTGGCCGATCCGTTTGAGCCATTGAACAGCTCTCTAGCGCAATCGGCGGAGGAGCTATGGTGCTAGTAAAGCAACCGAAAACTGCTGGTTTTAGGCCGAAATCTAGGTACGAATATATCGTAGACCGGCTCTCAAAGTGTTAAGAAAAGAACATTTGTCAAAGGTCTGTGTCCACCAAAATGAAAATAATGGACACAGATATTTGTCATTTTGCCTTCAAAGGTCCATTCGAATAATCATTTCAAACAACAGCAAATCAAATTTGCAAAAAACAGTTTAAAGCTTTCTTAAACTATCAAATGAAAATTAATTAAAGAAACCACTGTGTCCCACAAGATCAGTGTTTTACAATCTTCTTTGCTCATTCCCTACCTAATCACCTCTGAATTTCTTATTGCATACCAAGTGCTATATAAATGTAATGATTTATAAGTGAACTCTGTTTCAGTGAAATAGCTTAAAAGCTATTACTTGATTTAACCAATAAAGTGCATCCTCGATTTTCCGGCCCCCGATTAACCGGCCGAGTTCAACAGGGAGGTACATTCAATTATTTAGCTAAAATCTACACGTTTTACAGTGGAAAAAAACTAGAAAGCCAACAAACAATGTTGTCAAGAAGCTTGTTTCTTATTTTGTATGTTTATATTATTATGTAATAGTAGTGCTCTTATGGCTAGTTAAAGTAGGTTTTTCAAACCAGTTGAGTTTTATTATACAGTGTTGTGTAGATATATCAAGTTCACTTTCTATTGGTTAAGTTTTACAATGGATAAGCGTGCAACAAAGAGAAAACGAGTTGTACTAACAATTGAAGATAAGCTGAAAGTTTGCAGATTGGCAAAGCAGAACGTACTTAAATCTGTGTTAATGAACCAATTCAAAATTGGGAAATCTACTTTAAACGATATTTTGAGAAGTGAGGAAAAGTTGACACAGTTTAAAGCAGAAAAGAATGAGTTGGGAATACCTGGCGCGGTCGAAACTACTAAAGCAATAAAAAATGAAAGTTTTGACAAATTAGATAGCGTCCTTTACATTTGGTTTCGTCAGCAGCACGAAAAAGGCTGCCCAGTAACTGGCCCGATACTGATGGAAAAGGCCTCCGAGTTTCACCGCTTAATTTATGGCGAAAGCTCCAAGCCTTTTGT
>JGI24022J15233_10001167_pt1 | contig 20860 bp, 14 predicted proteins | sample Ectturendosymbi2_FD_15233 | JGI IMG/M metagenome (IMG submission 15233) | reverse complement strand
CCGGTGCTGGGCATCCGCGTCCAACAGGGAGCAGTTGTGACAATTGCATGAACCGTGAAGCGAGAGCGTCTCATCTGGAATCTGGACGCTTTGCAGTCACCCGAGACCACTTTATGACGTTAATTTCCCGTCTGCGTTCACGTTCGTAGGCGTAAAGTGGTGCGAGGAGAGAAAGTCAATTTGCAGCCACTTCACCGCGAGTGGCAATACAGTTACTGCACTTCTTATTTTTGCTTGGCTGCTTCCCGCCGGCTGACTGTAAGCGAAAGTTTCAATTTGTCCCATCAGTTGATTTTAGACTGCAGTGTGACCTAAAACGTGTTTTATGACAAACGCCATATGCCGTGAATCACAGCATATTAGCCAGGGCGCTACATCCCTGCATGTCGAGCAAAATCCAGTTTTTCGGGGTAGGATTGCCACGAATATATCAGACATGCGTGGGGCCACGCACGGCGAAAGCCAACGACACAGTTATCTTTCAAAATCGAAAACGTTTGAAGATATGAGGAAATGAAGTTTTGCTTTCAAACTTGGTGCAATTTAAACACACTTTACAATTGCTGTCTAAATTTTGGTCAATTGTTATAGACAATTTATTTGCTGTTGCTATGAGACTGTTTTTTAATTGATGTCTTTCTCGATTAAATTCATTCTATTCCGAGACGTGACCTTACGTGTGTCACGCACACAGGCCGTTGCGGTGACGCGATTGGCGTCCACAAGCAATTTATTGCCGTTGCTTCATTGCAAATCAAATTTCGATTTGTTTGCACGTCACAAAGAAACGAGAACGGCCTTACCCCATATCAGAAACAATTGCTATTGCACAGGCCAGTGACAAAGTGGAACCTCTGTCTCAGCGATATCAGTCGTTACTGTTAAGCTTCGCTCGGGATCTCACGACCAGGAGCTTGCGCAGGTGCGCGGAATATCCTTCGTCAACCGTCCGATAACAGAGTTCGTTTTCGGCCATTTTTAGGGTTAGCAACGCTGTGAGATTTAAGCCGTTGCGCCCAATTTCTAAACCGATATTACTCAGCGATCCGCTGTGCTGACGAATCATTTGTGTACGCTTGTCGATGTCAAACCCAGAGCTTGATCTCCTAGTTACCTAACACCTTCGTTTAGTTTTCAAATTCACATAGCGCTTGTGGTAAGTCACAAAGTTCGGTTAATAGTAACACGCATCCCGCTGCATTGGATAGGAATCGCCTGTGAGGCTACAAATATTGGCAGTAACAATACAAACTAAACTCACCAGGTTGACATATTTTCCTGTAAGCAACAAAGATGTAGTGACATTGCATTCTTGCCGCTACCATATTTCTATGGTAGTGGCTTTAATTCAACTCTTGTGCTACACCTTGCATATTAGCTAAAATTTACCAAATATTAACTTCAAACTTTCTCCACTTTGAAATGTGGTACTGAAATAATTTGAAAGGGACTGACGAAAGCCATAACCACTAGCATAGCTATTACGTATTCACAAACATGAGACGAACTGAGTGGTTAGTGAACAAACATTAAGGTTATTGCAGTCTTTAGTTTCGAATTCCATGTAGCTACCAGCAATTCAGATGTGACGGCGACGTCCTGTAACCGCATTGACAAGAATTACTTTTGCTCAAGACTTGATGGGGGCGGGCAAGAATAAATCTAAAAGTGCCTGCAGATGGAGTGTTACGTAGCAAAGACACCAACCATCTTTTAAGGTGCGTTTTTTAATAATACGGTAAAGCTATAATTTTGGCATTGCAACGACTTCATTGTTTTGTGAACTGCGGATTACTATACATTGATCTTTCTTGTCTTTGATCAGTTTACATCTACAGACACAAGCCAGTACGCCGTTTTGCATCGTTAACAAGTCACCAAGCTTTTTTCTAAATAGTGAACACCAGGTTTATTCATGAGAATTGATGTGACAGTCCTACAAGCAAACAAAAAATGTGTACTGTTTCATTTTTTCTCAGAACGAGCATTTCAAACATGCTTTCTAGATGAGGCAGACGCGATCAACCTGCTGAAGTCATTCAGGGTTTCAAGTTACCTCACGTTTTAAATTTGCCTTGAAAAGCGCAAAACAAAGTGCTCCCGCTCAATTTCAACACATTCATGTCATTAGCTTGGAAATGCATCCTTGTTGCGTACCACGTTTTGAGTCTTCTGAAAAGTTTCTCTTTCTCCGCATGTGTTTCAAAACAAAGCTGGAAAACGCTTTGGCCACGATTGTTAAAATTTAACAAGCTAATCAGGCACTAAACGTCTTACTTAAATGCAACTTATTTGAATGACAAGTTCGTGCTTGATTACAATTTTGGTGCATGAATGTTGGGTGGCAAACTAGTTTTCCAACACAGCTTCAACAGGTATGATTAAGAAGCTGTGCTGATAAGTTTCGAGGACTGTAACACAAGACCTTTCAAAGAACCAGCCTTGTAAATTCTTTTTCTAGTGTCTGTAGCATCACTTGACTGCCATGGAATTTTTGACTATGAGTTGCTTGTAATTTCATCATCTTATTTTAAACAGTTTAGGCCGTTTAGTACTTGTCTCTGATAGTTTTATTGAGCAATTGCAACTTGCAAAACAACTTTGACAACTGTAGTGCAAACGCGAGACGCAGGCACTTTCCAGACGACGACCTCACTACTTGCTGATGCGTCGTTTGAACCTGGCAAAGATCGGCCATTTTTTATTTTTCCTAGCACAGCGTCATTACTTTGAATTCGTTATTTTGGGTGTGTGTCGCTATTGGTATAACGCAGCGCCGTTGCATTAAACTGTGTGACTTATTCTACGCTGAAAACAAGGTTTGGAGCTTGAGTTGAATAGTTGCCTTAAATTGCCTTGATATTATTCTACCGACTGCTAGACAGTACGATTTCGCATTGAGGAAGACGTGAAGTACCTGGGTCACAAGCGTGTCGATCTGCGGCAAGGGCGCCACACGATACAGAACCTAAACGCAGTTCCCACTCATATTAATCACCCATCAAACATTGCGTAACCGTCACGCCAGTCGAGACGAAAGCGAGACACGTGCGACAGTGTTGTCAGGACAAGCAAGAGTCGAAGATCTCTCCGGGAGGCATCAAGCATTTGCTATTCAAACAACGCCGAATACAACCCGACCTCGTGCAAGCATTGCGTCAAACGCAACTATCACAGTCTTACGGCAACGAATAGGGCGAGAGATCATGTGGCGGTAACATCAAACATCTGCAAGACCGCAGCAAATGTGGGTTGATGTGGAACATGGCGAGTCTATCCAAACTTTCCCAGCAGTTGCATCTCCTGCTGCGTGGAGGTCACGTGACTGTTTTTTAATTGTAGTAATGAACCATTAGCGAGACCCAACCCGATCCGATCAGATAATTAATGCTGCCTACACTTGTAATCCACCGCTGTGAAACGTTTAGGTGGTCAATTATGTTTAGTGTTTTGATACTGTTTGAGTATCCCGCATCTGTGTCGAATCGTTTTGTCTGAGGGCGGAGACAGAATGTCTGCGAAAGACGTAGATCTCCGACTCGATCAAAAGTTTGTATGACACATTCGCTTGCAGCACGTATCAGATATGACTGAACGGTAGGTAACTTCCATTAAAGCATGTTTTACTAGTTGAAGAACCCGATGAAATCTATGTCCCAAGCAATAAACGCTTCATCAAATCACAAAACCTTCAAAAACTTCATGGTTCTACATTTTTTGAGTAAATATTGGTAATGCAGCAAGATTGAAAAGAACGTGGAGCGGGTTTAAGCAAAAACATCGGCAACTTTGCAGTTTGTATCGTTTCTTGGATGGGACGCCTATACTCAGCATTTTTTTTCTCAAACGATAGCAAATGTGTTGTCATTCTGCTCCGCCTATATTTTTGAAGTCATTCAGGAAATCCACAGGTTTGCTAACGTCCTCTGCAAAATAACAGAGCTATTGCTGAACCTTTCGATAATACTTGATTGAGTATTTTCGAAAAGGTTCAGCAGTCTTTGTATTTATCACAGCAACCACTTTTTGCAAATGCTACAAAACTCTACCAACGACAAGATACACTTCACACGCTAACTTAACGTGCCTAGGTTTTTGAGATGTATTCTGAAGTCCAGGAGCTGAATTCTCAAAACAAGTGGTTAATTTGTGACAGTTGCTTAAAACAAAGCAAGACAGTATTCAGACCTAAATTACACCTGAAGACATCGACAGGATGAAGAAAGTAGTGAGGTGGTCCCAACGAAGAAAGTTGCCTGTTGTGTCTACGGCAGCATGAATTCTGAACAGCAAGGATTTGAATGGCTTGTTACAACATGAAAGGAAGTCAGTGAGCAGGTGTGAAAATTACCATGTACGCATAAAACGCACCTTTTTCGCTATACATTACGTATCTGTACAGCAAAATGTACCCAATTGCCAAGGAATGTTTCTTTGCCCAAACTACGCCAACAAAAACGTGAAAATCTGGGCCTTGAAGTCGTTTTACTTTTCACTTCATGTCGGCGGGCTGAAAGGTGCAAGCACACCTAAATCATCCACCTCTCACTGACCAAGGTCAAACCACGCTTCCAAGATTTGACTGATTTGTGGCCGAACTCCTAATATCGAGGGTCTGGCGGCATTCTTCAAAAACTATCCTTGATCTCTCGCGAAGCAGGAGCCTTGTAATTCGCTGTCATCAGCCCAATCGATGCGGGAGTTGTGCTCACATTTGTTGTCGACGAGTTAAAGCCGTCTCAGCACAAATACCTGTAATCCTCGCAACATGCCATTTCTTCACAGGACAGTTTATGTTGTTGGTGACTGGTCAGGTGTCTGGATCTGGCGTAGCGATCGAAAGTTTTTGGTTTTTTTAAGAGACTAAAAAAACCTGCAAGCAAGTCAGGTGCGTCTCGAAAAAATAAACAAGCGGTTGACATCACGCTGAGAATGTGTTATCTAGTCAAGTGTCGTGTTTTATTTTTGACATCTTGCAGTTACGCAGCTTACCGAAAATCTGTACCATTTGCAAGATTATTGCTAGCTCACCCAAAACTCGTATATATGCAACCACACCGCTGTTGAGCACAACCGCACACGATTGTACCAAATAAATGCGTAAACCCACGCTCAAACTGCAACCTTACGACACGTGTATTATTCCAAAGTGAATTTTCGCGCAAAATAAGCACCAAGCCATGGTAACACGTGTACCCTGCGTTTGCCCAATTTTTGAAGTGTGCGCTGATAGCCAGAATAAATAAATTGCGTGCACAAGGCTATCCTTTGATGTTGTATGCCTTGAATCCTTCTTCGACTCGAGCAAGTTTTGTTTGAAAAAGGAAACGAGAAAGTCTGGTCAACAACTTTTTGGTGTAACTACAGCTAGGTTCAACTAAATTTTGCCTGTGTGCGAGGGTTGCGATTTGTACTTTATTTTTGCTCGATGGTCTCCTGCCGCCAAGACATTAATCATAAACAGTGTACACATTCGAGTGTGCCTCTGGTGAAATTCTTAGAAATGTGATTAGCATTATTTAGCGATATTGCGCCAGCTAAACTGGCTGAGGTCACATTGGCAAAACTAAATGCAAGCAATTCGAGACAGGACTCCGTTGGACATTGCATTCCTGGAAGATTTTTGAACCTCATTGCACATGAAAACATGAGCGTTTTGTAAAGGAAGAAAACCTTGAATTGCCATGAGATCGATGGAAATGCCGAAGCCATTCATAATTTATTGCAGCAATTTCTGAAATTATTCAGAATCGAAATCGTGACCTCTACCAAGCAACCGCAGTTGAGCACGTCTTCTCAAGTTTTCTATTCGCCTCACCTTGTTTTGTCTAAAAATGTACCTTGAGTGTGATTATGGCTTGGCAGCCGCGTCTGATCGCTTTCAACTTGACTAAATTAATTTAGAAGCGACGCCCTTTAGACCCTCAAACTTTTTGGCATTCTGAAGATGTGTTATTTCTGTTAAGTTTGAAGTTCAAGCTTTAAAAACGTTATCTCTGCGTTTTTTCTTCTTTTATCTTATGAACGTTTGTGAAAGGATTAAGATACACTCGATACAATCTTTAAAGAACATGAAAAAATTAAAGGTGTTCACTTCTTGTCAACTATTGCTTTCAGCATCGAAAAAAAATTGTTCCTACATACTCATGTCACATAGTTTCAACATTACATAGTACAGTGCCTGGAGAATCAAATGAAACGCAAGAAGAGCAGTGCAAAGATGCAGGTTTTTTCATGAAATAACTAGATTTTATGCCATTTTGTACCAAAGCAACTTATGAGAATATGAACAGAAGAAGCACAATTGGAAGGAATTGGCAAAAACCTGAAAACTAGAGTAAATGCTCACTGCTCGTAACGATCTTACGAACAAGCTCATGGCAAAAGTTTTTCATTCAAAATTTTTTCACTTGTTTTGCTTGTAAGTTTCGCGTTAGGGCAAGATTCTACTGCTATCTCACAAGGAATTCAAGATAATTGATCTTCTATAAAACAAAGAAGTCAATTGTCCATTCCACTAAATCTTGTAACTATTATATTTTGTTTCCTGAAATGATGACAGTCTTAATTTACAGCATCAGTTTAGCATGTTACAAGACACGAGGACATGCCGGAGGAAGAAGGCAAACACTTCACAAGAACAAGGTTGTATGAAGCAAATGCAATATAAGTCGGCGTAATCTTTTGCTGACGCGGTTGCATCAGTCGCGTTGCGTCCAAGTTCCAAAACAATCGATCAGCACATCAGATTTTGACATTGCCATACCTATGAACATGATGTTCACAAACAAAACCAACGCTTCTGTGCTCAGCCAACACCGAATTTTAAACTTTACGCACAAGCATATAGTCAATGAAACCACGGCTTTTTGGAAAAAACTCGAACTGCTACAACAAGAAAGATTTGGACTGGAAAAACACAAAGGCTCCAAGGGATGGATTTGAAGGAAACCCTCACCTAAGCCGAATTAATTTTAAAGCAGATGAAGTAGTGAAAAAAGAAAGTTACTGTATATGCAATCAAACATCTCCAAAAAATGAAGTAAAACTCAAATAACTGCGTAGTCAAATCTTAACAAACACATTTTTTCCCCACTAGTTATTTGTCTACCTTATTAATTTGCTAAAGTAAGCCGTGTAATCCCAAGCGATGAATGTGCTAGCAAGTCATTTTTCGGAAAGTGTTTCATGGTAAGTTTATTGCCTGAACTTAGATGTCCAGGCGTTTTTCTAAACGATTGCGCTAAATGACTATTCTGCTGTCAGGAAACAACCTTATATGTTTCCTGCTGAAGCGGAACGAAAAGCAGTAAATGTACTCGATTGCGTTTTATGAAAGTCTGGCAAAGCACGGATTTATAGGACGAAGCGTGGATAGAGGCACGCGGGTGCACAGCTCAAACACTCGCGCTATGTGCACTGGTTGCAACGCCAGACGACGGCAATTTGGATTTTAATTTATTTAACGAAAGCCAGACAACGGTGAGTTTGAGAGATTCGGATTCAGATTTTATGCTCTGAAGCTGCGTGCAAGTTTGTTCGGTTGAACCAGTAAACGCGTAAAAGTTTTTAAAAAGTTTTTACTTACTTCAGTCATCATCCTGTCTTCATTATTTTGTTCTTCATCTTTGAACATAATGTCTGGATTCCAATTCGCTTGCAACTGCTCGCGCTTAACCGGGCCCTCTGCCGGGCCACTGGCACCGATCGTCAGCTCCGACATCTTTGGAACGTATTCTCGCAGTTTAAATGGAGCCGGCTGAATTGGCCGAGGTCTTTCTTGATCCAAATGCCGACCACCACCGGGGTGACAAGCTTTTACAGGAATAATTCCAAAGGAAAGGCGCTTCTTTCCCGAAAGAGGTGAATGTTGCAAAATGTCGGATAGGATAGGTGCCACCAAAAACGTCCACAGAAAAAATCCGTTTAGGCAGAAGCGCAAAGTGCACGAAAGATAAAAGCGCCGGCGTGTGAAGCGCTTATAAAGGCTTTGTAAAGGTTGAACAACTGTTCTGCGGCGAAAAGTGTATCTGCTGCGGCCAGTAGCAGCGCATCGTCGAAATACACAGCTGCAAAAAGTTGCTTCGTCCGAATGGGACGCACAGTCTGCGTTGTACCGGGCACTGGCGCATGTCAGCTGAGACGAGCAACAGGAAAAGTTCACTCGACTGTGATTGATGGTGCGGTGTCTTTCGCAGTCGCACATTTTGACTTTTTTAAGAGCACGAGAGGTTAGCACATTGTTCTGCAAAGGAAAAAATTGCGTTGGCGCGGTTTTGATTGCGCGGCAGTCTTTTCACGACCTTTATTTTTCGAAGGTGAAGGAACAGAACAAAGGCTAGACCGACTTGTAAAATTGCTCTGATCCCACAAAGCATGACATCCATAAAACTATAAATCTATATAGCTGTACCTGTTTGCTTTACCAGCATGTCGGAGTTACCTCATATCATTAATGTAAGTATTTCCGCACGCGGTTCTTTTTGCACTCTAGATTTTACATGATTTTTTGCCTAAACAAAGTGTACAGTTTTCGAAAGAATAAACGCGCAATGAGATTTTTAGCCTACGAAATTTTGTTACGCTGTAAAACAGGTGAACATTTGTTCTGCCATTCCTGAATCGTGATTTTTCGAGATGGCTCACACTTTCCAAGTTGTATGCAACTTCACTGGCCTGTTAATGTAGTTCTCAATTAATTTCGTCTACGAAATGGCTCAACATACTTTAACAAATAGGCAACTTAGTTCTGATGTTCCTTGCACAACTTTCAAACAAGAACATTAAACAATATGGCTAAGAGAATTACGGTACTCAGCCTGCTTAAACTAACCTATTCACTTCATAGCCCATCATTGATCACCAGACACTTAAAGTTCTAGGTTCATGAATGTCTCTCAAAACTTGTATTTTGTCTGCACTAATAAAACCTAAGCGTGAAGCCGGCTCAAACGAAATTGATCTGTTGTAGTTTTGATCCCACAGTCTCCTTATAAAGGTCCGAATTTTACGGGCACTTGCATTCCAAGTGATGGTAGTAGCAAATCCTTTTTTCTCCTGTCTGCAGGCAAACGCTGTTAGGCAACCATCGGTGCACGAGAGAAGTTATTCACGATTACCGGGAGAGAAAAAGAGAGCAAAAACATCTTGAGAAAGCACGTTGTTCACTATTGTCAACATTTCACAAGCGAAACCGCACGCTGGAAGGTAGGGGGTTGAGCTTCCGCGTACGCACGTTCACGCTGGAAGAATTTCGACCGTCGAGCCGGCAGTTCCGACACAAATTGGATGACCGCTTGAAAGGAAAACTGTTGAACGTTCCAAACATGATTTCCGGCGAGTAATTTCTTTGCAATTTTTCGTTACTCTATCGTCCACACCAGTGGATCCTAACCTATTTTGTCTCCTGGCACCCTTGCTGGCCAACCTAAGCTGACGATACCTTCATAAGACCTTTTACAAGCGTTTGAGTGTTTGTCTTGCAAGGAACTGGTCACACTCAGGCCGAACTGTGCTGCGTCTTTTGGCGCAGCCGCACCCCTGTTGAGAACCGTTGCTACTTTCGTAAATAATGTGGTTGCATCACAAAGGCCCTGTGCTACTCGCCTAAAGCAGCTTAAAATAAATTGGGCATTTTTGGTAGAGACCTAAGGGTGAGTCATAGTCATTGAGTTGTGTACACTGATTACTGTATAACAATCTGTGTTTTTTAATTTTTCTTTTTCGAAATTTTGTGCCAGTATGAATATACAGTGATATTTTTATTGTGGCACGTTTTATGTTTATGAGGTATGTATTGACACTTGGCTGAGACTTTTCGCAACTTTCATAAGAATTTTATAACTTTTTGTTAAAGATATGAATGTGCCCAGTGCCAAAAGTCCAACTACAAACTACTTCAAAAAATTAAACAATGTTTGACTTACCTTCTTATGGTAAATAGTATATACTTTTACTGTCAAAAAGCGTTTTTTTAGAATGAGGTATTAATCAGTAACTTGCAGTTTGTTAACACATGAGGAGAAAGTAATTTTTAGTTTATTCCAAAAAATGTGACATTTCCGGCGCTGGTACAATTTTAACCTAGTTTCCCTCTGCAGCTCGTTATTCTCTACCCACGCTGATAGATTGAAACAAGTGTTTTGGAATCTGGATTTTGGCTGTAGATGGGTTATATGTCTCTTTGGCTTCAAAATCCTTGTTGAGCGTATGTTTACTGCCCTTACAGACCCGTTCTTTGAAATAGACACTATTATTTTTTGCCTAAAGGATGGGAAAAGATATTGTATTGTTTCGTAGCTACATGACGATTTTACAGAAAAATAAAAAATAACATTCAAGACATGTCCTGTAAAGCGATTGAGAAATGGTCATTTTCTTAGCAATGGCACAGCGAAAAATCTTGCGACCATCTGGTTTAACTGCACTATTTGTGATACTGGAAAACCGTATGGCTACGCTTTTGAACAGCATGAAAATGCAAACAAATAATAAGAGCCTGGATGCAAGGTCGACTGTCGGCGTTGTCCTTGTCACATGATGGAGTATAAAATAAACTGTATTGTTGTTAACAGAAACGCTAAATGGCGCTGAAACCATATTCAAACAGGGTACAATCTTCATGAGCTGTTGAATTACAACAAGCTCAATGAAAAACAATACTGTATCTGAAAAGATGTTTTTTTGCATTCTTTCATGCGACTGGTCTGCGAATCTCAAGCAAATCAGCATTTCGCGTTGTGCTTAAATTAATAGTAAGTATTGAAAGTAATTTGTGCGCTGCGTCTGTCAAACACAGCAATGCAGTTAGCACACCTCAATGAGCAAAGGAGTTAAAGGTACTTTTCGTAAATCAATAAAGTCGTATATACAACATGCTTATACCAAACAAATTGATTACAATTAAAAATATCCTGTTTTTGCGAAATACTCACAATTATTTTCGCCAGAAGATTTTTCAAAAGTTCCTAGTTCTGTATCTAGAATTAGTCGTCTGAAATCAACTTCCACTCTAGATTAAAAGCTCTAGACTAGGTTTTCTGTACGCTTGCGAGGAATCAGCCGACTGTGCTCTGCTTTCATTTTTTTGCGATGATTCAGACTTGCACATATCTATATTCATGTAACTACTCTCCACATGTGGGACAAGCAAAGAATCTATCTGAAAAATTTTAATAGGAAGTCGATTTCGCGTAACACTACGCATCGCCAGTCCTTGAATCCTATCCAAATAGATATATCTATGATAGTTATGTCTTGAAATTATGCCCTGGTGATCCTTAATAATGTTTGGATAAAAACTCCGAACGTTTTTCAGGGAAGATATGAGGTTTTGCACTGGGTGTTATGAGTTGATCCGTAAAATTTTAAATTCCATATACAATTTTGATGTTTACTCAAAAACAGAAAAGATGTTTTACTGTCAGTCTGACAACAGGCAAGTATTATTGAAATCCCTTGAATTTATATTTTTACCTTGTTCACCAAGGTTGTGTTCAAGAACGAAAATCCTTATTTGCCTGATGACCTCAAAAGCCTTCTTTCATGGCTCACATCTGGGTATTATGCTTTACTTGGTATTCCTTAGTCAGAAAATACAAATACAGGACAACAAAAAGTTGCAAAAGGCATTTTCATAAGATAATATCAATTGAATTAAAATATTCAGTCCCTCTTCCACTCAAAACACACAACGTTTTATACAGTCAAGGGGGTTGAGAAAGCACCTACATACCTCGTATATCAAAACTCGTGGAAACTTTAAAGTTTGAGCCATTAAGTGCAAGCTCGTGAGATCTGTTGCCTGTTGTGCAGTCTCAGCACAGCCGGCCAACGGGTGGTCTTTTTACCAGTGTGTAATGCCAGCTTGTTTATCAGTAAACTTGCATTTGGAAAGATGATCCGATTAAAATCGCGTTAGCTTTCCACTGCAGCAGCCTGACGGTCAAGTGCTACCTTATCGTTTGGCATTCAGTTAACGCCGACTGTGCCCAGAAAAAAAGGAATGTGAAGATTTGAAAGTTTTGTAGAAAACGTTTAAAGGCTTGCTTTTTTGCTAAAACTTCGACTTGAAAATTCTGGTTTTCTCAAGCTTTGGCAATGATTATGAAGATTAAAATATTCCTTCTTAGCAAACAAGGTAAAACAGAAAAAAGGGAGAACAACTATCAAAGTTAATGTGAGTTTTGCAACGATATATTCTCATGCTACAATTTATTTTTAGTTTGATACTAAGATTTAAAGTTGGTAAAATCGCCTAACAAACTTTATTTCATTTACAGCTTATAACATGCTTTTTAAAAACAAAAATGTCGTTGATCAAACTCAGATAGCTGTTAACACAGCTCGTAGCAAACTGCATCAATTTCAATTTAAGAATGATGGCACATTTAGCAAGAAAGTTGCAAAACAAGAACATAAAAGGCTAGCTCACAATCGATCAATCAATTTAAAACAGAAATCGAGAGCACGAAAGCAAATTAAATCAAAGGTAGGACAAGTTAACCGTTGTCACGCGCTACACCACATCAAGCAAGAAGTATTTTGTTTCTTAACGGTTTGGCCAATTTTTGGTTTACACTTGGCTCCAGTTCACAAAAATTTCATACGTGGTCTTACTTTTCAGTAATGCTCTTTGATAATAACCGCACTTCGCTGCAGGTTTTGAAGTCGCTTGAAGGAGCCAGACAGACACCTTAGAACTTTTGGCCATGACCCGACAAATTTTTGGTAGTTGATAATGAAAACAAAACTACGTATTTTTGAAAGCAGGCAAAATGTGGCAGTGATTTTCCACTTACAAAACTTTTGAAAAATAAATTTCGTACATTGAATATATTGTTTATTCTCGTCTCATTGTTATGTTGTGATATTTTAGCAACACGGCAACTCAAACAGCCAAGTAGTTAAGTGCGAACAAACACACTGAGACAAAAATAACTATCGGTAGTTAGTATAGTCGAAGCGAAAAGTTAGAATTGAATATGAACTCTGTACAAGGAGCAACAATGTCAAACTTGCTTATTTATTGTTGCAACGACATCTTACGGCAAGCGCTATATCTGTAAATAAGTTGTCGAAGCATCATTCTCAAACTGAGCAAAATCTGTGTTAGATGTTCAATACTGCTGCATGTGGGGAAAGACCGTTGCATTGTCTCGAGGACTGCACGCAAACTGAGAGGACGTGATTTGTTGAAAGTCACGAGTCTCGGGTTGGTGCTGGAGTCAGGATAATTTCGCACGTTGTGAATCTAGTTGCTACGCAACAGAAGAGAACTCTTAGTGTACTTTTGTATAAGCATAATTGTTCGCGATTTCGAATGCTGAGCTTTCAATTTTTATGCGCATTGTGAGAGGGCTTACGGCAATACCTATGACCATGTGTTCGAGCTGCATGCAAAAGAACATGATAAGCAAGAAACAAACAACTGTCCCTATCGTTCAAATCTTTCAACGCATATCAGTCATATGAAGTTGTTTAACGTGGATTTCATTACTATTGAAGGCTAATCAAAACTAAAACAAATCTTGAAACATGTATGTGAAATAGGCCAGTTTATTATCCCCAGAAGCCTACGTACCCTTGCATCCCGTACTGTTTTCCTAACCAAAACGCACCAGTTTTTGAACAATCAGCAATTGAAACATAATGTAATCATTTTTCAATGCAATTTGCCTGAATACTTTAACAGGTTTTTGTTTTACCAAGCCTCATCAAAGTACATGTGAACAAACAGTGCGGTGTAGTGATCAACCAAATAAGGTCAAAAGAGTGATGCTTTGAACAGCGATTAGCTTACAAACGGGGTTTCTGTAAGGATTTTATTTCGGAACGCTTGCAGCGCAATCGAAGTAAACCACACCTTCGGTCTTGTCACATGAGAAATGCTGAGGGCTGTTTTTTCACCGGGAAGATTTCGTTCGACTTGACTATAGAAATTCAGCGCCCACTTTCTAAACGGTGTCTGCACCTCAGTTACTAGCAAAGGAAAAAATTGATGCCAGAGAACCTTGCAAATAATTGGAAAACTAATCATGGGAGCATTACTGGTAAAGACATTTAGAGACCAAGGAATAAACTTGAAAGGATTTAAAACATCGTGACTTGATCTGATTGTGGGATGTCCGTTTCGAGCACTTCGTTAACTCCATAATTATCTCAAGGATGACTTTCTCAGTTAAAATCAGTCGTTATAGATCTTGTTTAAGATCAATATATATTTAGCTGCCTGCATAAACACACTGGCTTTGAAAAAACTAAATCAGAATATTTTTACGTTTTGCGTGTTATTCTCAATGATAACCAAAATTCACTTTCTTCAGTTTATTTCAATGTAATGCTGACAAAAGTTTTGAGCAAGCGGCTCTTAACGATTTGTTTTGTGTGTGCCAGTTCGGCATGGTTTGCACTACTGCAACATAATCTCCTTTAGTGGAAAAAGACATCTTGATCTTCTTCCACACAGCTTGCTGATGATAAACAAATGCAAATACTTAAGGTACGTTGGTTTTCAACTGACTGGTACTAAAAACGTAATTTATCTGTACAGCTTTGCAGTTACTTTGTGTAAAAGCAAAAGCCGTGAGTACAAACCAAGGAAAGAATAATCCAACTAAACAGTGTACTTGTTTGTATAAGAACGAATATGTATTGATTTCATAAAAATTAATCCTTTTCTTCTACTAGTTCATGGTATTAATGAAGGACGACGGAGCGATGCAATGTCACAAATTCCGTACAGACGGAGTGATGCAATGCATTTTCTGTACAGACCGTTTGATGGAATATGTATGAAAATCAAGCGTCACAAAATTTTATCTATTGTCCAGATTGCTGGTAAGCTTGCCACCTTTCAGCTTTTGTAATTCTTTCAGTAGATGCGCGAAATGGCTTGGCGAAATGTACGTCACAGCGAGCATCAAGAGTCCTTGCATGGTTTTGATATTTTTGTGATTGTTGGCGTCTGTTCTCTTCAAAAATCTTTTTTTCCTTTTACTATATGTTTTTATTCATGCTACCAGAGCGAACGCATTGCGGCACAAATGAGCAACTTCTCACGAGAGTTTTGAAGGCTGATTGTTGTCCGTAACGTGTAAATATTTCTTGTGATGCAAGCGATAGTGACCTGCTGACATTTTGTTTCCACTCTCGACGCCGTTGCGGAGAAGCAAAGAACGTAAAGTCGCATGAAACTTTCGCCTATAGGCGACGGGTCGAGGCAACAGAAATAGCCCTACAATGTGCGCCTCTGTAAACTACTTTCTTCCATCGATGCATCAGCCTGCTATTTATTACTGCGACGTCGTGGGAAAGGCTGTACGTCCATTCGACGCAAAGTGAGAGAAGGCTTTACTTTCCTTGTGTGATTGACAAATGATTTTGTGCCACGCTCCTGTTTCGCTTGATGCGACTGGCGACCGTGAGCGTGACTGCTGATGGTAGTTCCACCGCATGCATCGATATTTTGAAGTGTTTCTACAACTACTGGCGTCAAGACATTTTGTATGTGATAACTGGGTGACGTTTCATCCAAAGTAATGGCGCTTTTGAGCATACCGTAAAAGAAATAAAGTGATACAAACGCTGGCGAACGCTGACGTCAACGAATAAAGAACATTCCACAAAAGTTTATTTGGATAATCGTTGCACCGACCGTGCGTAACTTTCCAAATTCTCAGGTTGAAATGTTCTTCATCGAAGGATCTAAGCGTCTACTGCACCCATTCGACATCGGCGATACGATTTTTGAAATGCAAAACATCATGACGTCGCCCCTCATGCTGTTCAGCGTTTTTTCCGATGTAAGTGCTGCGATGTCATCCATCATCTTAAGATAACAAACCAGCTAAGAAAAAGGGTGTGGACACTGAACCAGGATAGCACTTTCCCCCTGCTATGCACTGTTAATGGAGCGCACCGCTGTCAATTCGCAGGAGAGCGAGAGACTTTTTGTCAGAACATTAGATGAGTGACAGTATGTGCTAATTTTACGCCACTGCCAACAAGCCGTTTGTTTTCGAAACACTTAGAAAAATATTTGTACGAATGACACAATCTCCGGTTCAACAATTAAAGATCTTAGGCGCCCTCTTGTGACTAAATTGCCCGGATAGATCCATGAGACAAAGAGATGGTTGCTCAAAGGAATTGTTGCTAAATAACTTCAAAGTTTCAGCAAGAATAAGATGAAACATGTGTTGGTACATAGCAACATACGTTTTACTGTATTCTATACCTGTTGAATCTGCAACAATGTGCAAATGCAAACTACACATGTGAATTGTTTTCTTTTACCTTGGTAAATGTTACTTGGTTTATAGAAACCTTGAAGATTTGCAACTGCAGCAGAATATGTCATGTACTAACAAGTTTGCAAGGAATGTTTATTTGAACAAAACTGAATCCCAACCTCAACCGCGTATTAAAAATCAAAATCTCCGTTTCTTTTGGAGTTTAGTATATAGCTTACACGCCAAGGCGTAGCTTCGATAGAAAACACATCAACTTGCCTCATCTTCTCGGGCGTGCTTTGCAATAACCTTAACGGACGTGCTTAGTTGGCCTGAAAGAATTTTTACGGGATACTGATTTTTAAGTGTGTGAGCAAAAAGAAATAACTTGCACGTTCTTTGACAATGGAGACCATTACTACGCTTTTCCTTGCACGTATTCCGAAGCCTTGAAAGATTCTCGAGAACGTCGTAGGAAACAATTAGTTTCTCACAACCTGAGAAAGGAACAAATATTAACGAAAACCAGTTAGCTGGCAAAAAAAATTTTAGTCGAATTCTGCTGTTGTTGAAAACGTATTGCTATCCTCTCCAATTTATTCGTACTGACAAACTTCTACCACATGTCAATTTAACTGCATTCGCTTGTGCCTGTATGTCTAAGCCATACGTCTGCCGCAAACAAATCAGTATTGTCAAACCAGGTGAATTGGTTCAAATTTTGAAACGTTTAAAGTCTGGCAATTTTTTAGTAAAAAAAGCGTACAGGGCGGAAATTGGCTTACTGAGAACGTTTCGTATCAAAGCTTTAAATGCGTTTCTCACACTTCTAATGTCAGCAGACCGATAAAAGTTCTTGAAGTTTCAACATCATCACCTAGTAAACCAGGAAATATCTAGGGGTGCAACTGAGTTAGTCATAAACCATTTTAAGTCAAAAAACGCTGTCTGCTGCATAATAAAAACGTTTTATGTCTGGCAGCAGAGAGCAGATGCAGTCCTACTTTTATTAGACAGTTTCAAAATAACAACTACCCAACATATTTCCACTTTGCGCACTAGTTTAGTGGCTTGTAAAATAGTTATAGAAAGTCACCAACATTATATTGTTATCCTGGTGATTAGATTTTCTCTACACATCACCGGCAATCTAATCGGCGTCTTTTCCTTAAAATGTGTGATAATCATCTGTTGAAATGTGGATACGGAATGTACAGGACGTGGAGACCAGCAAAATTAAAAATTCCATCTACTTTTTCTCCTTATACGCAGAAATCAAACTTGCGTCGTAACGTCCTAAACTGCTTCGTAACGCGCGATAGGTAGTCTCAAGAGCAGGGGTTCCCAACCTGTGGTACGCGTACCACTAGTGGTAGCCTACGCGAAGGTCTTCCAGGTGGTACGCGAGTAACTTCCATTTTTTCACAAAAACCTGGATTCACAGCTTTCTAGTTTACGTATTGGGCTTTGTCTCTAAATAAATAAATTTTCCTGTAGCTTTCTTTCCTATTGTATCGCAACATTATGACTTTCGATACGCTGTTAGCAAATTTACGCCACGCATCGACCAATTGGTGGAAGATAAACAAAAACACAAATCTCATTAAATTTAGTTGTGGTCTTTTATTGTTATTTTAATGTAGGTATATTATTCTTTTAAATAAACTAAGATTCGATAAAATTAGTTGTTCTGGAAGAAGTGGTACGCGTTGACATACGGGGTGCCCAAGTGGTACGAGATCATAAAAAGGTTGGGAAATCCTGTTCTAGAGAAATCAACCCACTTCCACTCTGCACCATCGCATTTTGCAGAAAGAGCAGTTCCACCCCTGAAGTTGCATAATTCGTTTTAGTTAACCTGCTTCCAAGCAAGCTTTGTTCGGACATCCGGACGTTTAGCTGGCAGTATCACTGGTAAGTTAACCTAAAAAATTAAGGTGGAATATGTTAGATGTCTGCTGTGCCTATTTATGTAAGTTAAACCTTTGAGAGAAATATTTTGAACATTTTTTCAAAAACCATTCAATATTTTTTCTGGATTTTTGCATTCATTGCATAGACAACCAGCATTGAGTTAAATTCGACAAAAAGAATAGTTCAGGCGATCAGTACACCGAAAAAAAAAGTTCAACAGAATTTTCAATTTTGATACAGTTTTATCCGGATTTTATTGAAATGCGTTCAAATTTTGCTGTTTTAAAACCTGCGTCAATCAAGCAGAGTTAATCATTTTGCAATCATTATATACAGGCAGGATGCTTGATTATCAACAAACGTCGCATGTCAACTAATCAAGGGTCAGCAGGAAAGCTAGTTATCGTACCATGGTTACAGGACTGGTGGTATGTGAGGTTCTCCATGAACGATCTTAAGGGGCGTCTTGAGAAGAGTCTGTCCGGAGCGAGTCGTAGGTTCAGGATTTCATGCAGCACATGGCTGGGACTTTGTGCTTTGAGATATGCACAGAGACATGACATATTTCTTCGAGTGGTGGGGGGCAGGATGCCAGAGAGGAAGGGGTCTCCGTAAAATGCCTCCTTTTCACAACAAAAATGCCGTGTTTCTTTTCCATTAACTCAGTCCAAATCCGGTCCGGATCCTAAAGTTTGAAGTGATTTCCACTTCGGATCCAATTCAAATTCAACAAAATTTGCTATAGTTCGGATCCAGTCCAACCCAAGTCCAGTCCAATGCTCATCTCTGCTCCGTAGATGTAGATTTTACGTAACCTGAGATTGTAGGCTACGCATGGCTTCACTCAGCTGAAAGTCGGATTTACGTGTGTATACCAGAGATGAACGGACTGTCATATTTTCCGATCCAGACCCAGTCCTGATTTTTTAAACTCAGTCCAAGTCCAACCTTAGTCCAAAACGGTTAAAAAATTTAGAATCTAAGTCCAAATAAAGTCCAAGAAATTAACAAAATACAGCTTTCATTCGCAAAACTACGTAATTCTTTTCCATTAACTCAGTCCAAATCTGGTCCTGATCCTAAACTTATGAAGCATTTCACAGTCCGGATCCAATCCAAAATCAACAAAATTCGTCATAGGCCGGATCGAGTCCAAGGCAAGTCTACTCGAATGCTCATTTCTGGTGTATACTGTATACTATGCAGTATGCACTTTAGCACCAAGCTTGGGAGCAATATTTTGCAGGAGTGTAGGCCTATAGAGTGATAGCGTGGCTCGAGTCAGTGACTCTGACTCGACTCGAGTCACGTTTTTCACAGAATGACTCGACTCGAGTCACAATCAATGTCTCGAGACTCAAGTCAGAGTCATTTTTACAAAATCTTTGAGCCTCTGATGGACAAGCCCAGTTCGCTTGCACACAAAATAAAAAGGCATTTTTTGCTTCAGTGATGTTCAAGATTGGTGCAAATTTTCTGTTTTGATGTTCTATTCGTGCTATGCTGCCTTTAAAGGATCAAGTGTCCCCAACTTTCACAGAAGTAGAGCTGGGACTTTGCTTTTCACTGATTGGCCGGAAGGGCACAATGTACTGATGCCTTATCATAGTGTAATGCAGTATTTGTATATCATGATCATGACAGTCGGCCTCATACTGTTACTTTGAGTCATTTCCAGATAGCAGTAAAGTGACTAAAGTTTTTCAAATTCAAATCAAACCCAAAAATTACATTGCAAAACATAATGCAAATACGAAAACCAAATCTTTGTTACATCCAAATGTGTGTTGCTGTTATTAGCAGTGATGTGTCCGAGTCATTTTTGTCGAGTCAGAGCCGAGTCAGAGTCACAAGCCCTTCGAGTCAAAGTCATCTAAAATTTTTTCGAGTCGAGTCAGAGTCATGACTTGGCCGAGTCGAGTCAGAGTCAAGTCACAAGAATTGTCGAGTCACTTCGAGTCATTGATTTGCAAGCTCGAGTCCATGTCGAGTCACACGAAATTACACGTTTTTGACCAGGATGTAAAGGTGGCGCCAGGTACAACCTTCAAAACGGAACGTGCAATAGGTGCGGTTCATTGCAAAAACGAAGGGATGTTGTTGCGACTTCTCGGTTGGCGTTGCATTGAAAGTGCGGTTTTCGCATGCCCAATACATGAAAATGACCATAGATGAACAAGTACTTGGATTTAAATCTTGCAACATTTCAAAAGATTGATGGATTTGGATGTTATTATTTTTGCTTGAACATAATTAGATTGAAATTGATTATTTTCTTTTGAAATTCGTTGCAACTTTCGGTTCAGTTTTGGGACTGCAGGTAGCAGGTTAACAGTGGATTGCAGTCATCTACACGTTGGGGGCCATTTGTTGCAGGCACAAAGCTGCGTCTCCCTGAACCAAGCAAAGAAAGAATCGCACCGACAATCCTCAGCATAATAGCAATTGAGATTAGACATTTGACTAGGTTCGCTCTTTTGTTGCAGCTACGAATTCTACGTTATATGTGCTGTAATCACGTCGCCACATGGGCTTAGGCCAGTGGTTCTCAAAGTGGTCGATTTCGACCCCCAGGGGTCAGTTGGACCATCCAAGGTGTCGATAAATAGTCACGGGGTCGAATGGGGGTCAATGAATGGCCAGGGGGTCAATGAATAACTGCTGGGGTCTACTGGAGCAATGAAACCTCCCATTCAAAATTATTGTTAATCGGG
>JGI24022J15233_10001165_pt1 | contig 20862 bp, 8 predicted proteins | sample Ectturendosymbi2_FD_15233 | JGI IMG/M metagenome (IMG submission 15233) | reverse complement strand
CCTCCGGGAAGTGTCGCGGGGGCGGAAAGCCTGTAATGTCTGGAATTACCTCAGGGCGTTTAGAAAACTCGGTCAGAAGCAGTCTTTCTGTCTCCGCACCAAGATGTGGCCAAGCCAGACAAAAGATGTAAGCAAACCACCTTGTCCTTGCTCAATATCACTTTCCAGTAAGTGTAGCTAGCAGGACCTGCTTCTCTGAAATTTTCGGGAGCATTCCGATTGCGTGGCCAAAAAATTCCAGGCAAGATATCTCTGTTTGGAGAAAAAGTGGCTCAATATTCAAAGCTTCACGAATTTCGAAGATGCGCATTTTTTTGAGAAGCGTCACCCCGTGAACGTTTTACAAATATCCCATCACTACTAATTTGCTTGGGACAGCGGTTATTTTCAGTCATTAGCCAAGATTCACAATCATAGGTGAGGATCGGATTATGAAGGCATACTTCAAAAGAGGCAAATATTAGTGTTTGAAAGTTTTGTCGCTAAAGAGAGATTTAGCTCACGCATAACTACGTTCGCTTTGTATATCCATTTATAAAATCTCCTTTTTTCCGCTTGTGTCACTGCATCGTCGGCGCATCCATATTTTTAGAGACGCAGTTGGCATGTCAAAGATGTAGATGCTGAAAAGAGGTGCCTATACGGATCCCTCTAGGACACCATTTTTGAGATGTTGAAACCAGACACGGGGCAAATACATCATATAAGTAACCGATTACGATTACATGCGACGCGCCCGATCAGTATTAAAAATGTGAAAAATCGCAATGTGGTCGCTTACGTTTATATGGAAAGTAATAACGAATGCAATCACGATTACATTTCTTTGAAATAGTCTCTGAAAGAAAGCAAAATAGATTTTCATGTTTTATAGGAATATTTGGGATGGTCTTTGTATCGTCTGCGAACCATCATAGCTTTCTGTTACTTCCAATTCCAAAGGAAATGAACAATGATGACAATTTAGCTGCACATCTATCTATCAGATCAATTGTTAACGCTCAAGGAAGTCTCTCTGGTTTCGCTGAGTTTCTTTCACCAATATGCGCTGAATCTCTGCTGGCATTCCAGTTATATCAGCGTTGTGGAATGTTTCGACTGGAATGATAGAAACGTTTGACTTGGGATTATCACCAGTCATCAACTGCATGTTACATGCTTTTAAATTCGTTTTCGTCAATAACATAAAGGAACTGCAGTACATCTCCACAAAAGAATTTATAGCGTTGGTAATGCGAATCAGGCCTGGATCATTTACTGTATACTTCTTCGTACTAAAACTGAGAAAAGTGACCAGGTTCGGGTGAAAATCCAAATGGTCACATGGAATCGGAACTGCTACTATTGGATGTATGGAACTAATGAAAGAAGACGTGTTTACCGTGGCAATCAAAATAAATTACCTTATTTCTCTGATAAAAGTTAGTTTATAAAATCTACTGTACTAATTGCATACACAACCTAATTCAGCCCTAATATATATATAAATAAAGCGAATTCCTCTCCTCGTAATGAACCGCTATCTCAGAAGCTGCCGTTGACTTGAGAACACATATTGACGGCCAACGAGAAGCGACCGTTGACACAGAACTACAGCAACATTCCGTGCACTGTCATCTAAGGACCCGGTTATGTGTTCTCATCGTCGAAAATTCAGACGCTTGCGTCTTTGTGTTCCTCCGAATATATTTGGAAACAATTTGCTGGAGAGTGAAATGGTGGTCGGTAGTGCTGCGACCAGGACGACATCTGCACTAGGAATCCATCAGCTTTGGTTCAATCATTCAACGAAAACGCCTTTCAAGGCACTTCGCATTAACTTTTCCAGTGATTCTAGCGAGGGAGATGGTCCAAGCTCAGCGCATACCCCCCTGAACCTATTTTTGTTTTGTGAACAATCATCGCAGTAATTATTTCAGTGCCACTCCGTAACGTCACGTAGCATGACTTGCACAAGTCACAAACGAGTTCTATTCAAGTCAATCCTTTGAGCTTTCATGTTGGATTTCATAATAACATGCATCCTTCGCGGCCGTTAGTTTCTTGACATTTGGGAAGACGTCAGTTGCAATAATGGCATTTTCCCCACCGAAATGTGCCTCCTTGTAACGCCCTTGCTGTGGGCCTGAAAGGGTTCAAAATATCTTTGAAATATTCGTCTGCCAAACATGTCCTCCTCAATACTGTGTAAGACAAAATTTTTTCTTTTTTATTTCATAAACAACATTACAATTTGCGTTTGACAGTACGTTACGTCAAAGTTACCCCCTATTGGATCCTTGCTTGTACATTTCGACATTTGTACAGCATACACTTTCAGAATTTTCGAATTCAACCCTTCTACCTCATAAATTACACGCTTAACTTGAGAAGATTTCAGCTACAGAAACAAATATTTGTCACATATATTGCACAAAGATCATCTTTTGACAGACCTGGTGAATGACATATATTGCAAACTTCGTCTGTTGCCGTTGCAGAGCTGGGAGCATGTAATGAAGGAAGATTGGCAGATGATCTTCTCGGTTTCGGAATGGGATCACAATGGCAACCTTGTTATGAATACAGCAACATACAAAGATTTCAAATAATGATCATGGAGAGTTTATTTATTGAAAGTAGCACGTAGTTATGCGATTGGTAAAACTACTTCGGGCACCTCGTCAAATCTTTTGCAGAGGTGAAAGAGTGGAATACATGCAAATTTTACGTTTCTGTACAATCTATTCATGGACATCGCAGCAAAAGAAATAGAGGCATTAGTGTCAATCATTATTTTTCAAAACTATAATGTAGTTTATACAAGACGGAGAATTAATATTACATTTTCCTCGTTACCCGTAAACAGAATAAAAGTACACTGCAAATGATTTATTTCATCCTGCGCCAGTGCGGTGAAATAAAATACGTGGCAAACATAAAAACCACAAAATATCGAGATAGGAAGTGTAATCGGATATCTTCAAGTACAAAAATTAATCTCAAGTGATTGAAACTGATATGTTCAACAAACTCAAAGCAAAGACACTGATTAAGTTTGTTCATACCTGCAAATTGCAACGCAGGGAAGTCCTAGATATTAACAAAAATAAATTCTGAAATTACGGATAAATTTCTTGTAAACAGTCCAACTCCACAAATTTTACATATTTCTAAAAATATTCCTCGTGTTCTTTAGGTGGATGCAGTCAAGATTTGAAAACCAAAACCTTGCATGTTTGAATGAAAATTTTTTTTCAGATGTGTAAAACATTGCGTGATTTAAAATTGATTTTGTTTAAATAAATTTTAAATTTTGTTGATTGAAGATTTTAACAAACAAAAACATATTTCTGGTAAAACAGTCCCAGGTTCCCACAGTGTTGATATCCAAGACACAGAAGGCAATTTTACAGAGGGCATAGAAATCAAGCAAGGAGTTGTGTTTCTGCTGAAGTCTTAGAAGAGTAACGTTTTGCCGATGAAAGTGATTTGTACAACAAACTGGTGGCTTACTTAAAGCATGTAAGTTTTTGTGAACATTTGGTTTCCATTGAAAAATCGCAGGTTTGGCCGGAAATTTCCAGACAATTAGTATTTTCCTGGATGAATCTTAGGTGTAAATTTACGGGTCTATTGCAAATAACAATGCGCATTTCAAAATACAGTACCTAAAATGATAAACTGGTGTTTTTGACGCGTTACAGTGTGTGCATAGCACAGTTGAGTTTCAGACAAAAGTTGCAACTTTCGCCTGAACCTTCTAGAACATTTGTTATTAAAAACAGCAGGGGTTAATTTTGTTGCTGTTGGTTAAAATTAAATTGTTTTGCACGTCAAACAACCCAGAAGGTGTGAGTTGTTGTTTCTGCTTTTCCATAAGGCATCAGGATTCAGTAACTTCAGTGAGTTATTTTATGGGTTAATTACCACTGAATGGTTCACCCATTTGTCTGTAGCATCATATAGAAGTTTGTGAAAGCACTGCTATCTGTGGAGATAACACAATTTCTCTCTTATTCTGATCAATTTAGCTTCTTGTCTATTGGGTAAGAAAAAGTGCACTGTACTGCAAAAAACAAGCTGCATATGAACAGCAAGTACCATGAAAAGATTGACGGGCTCAACCGGTTTTACTGTGTTTACATGATATTGAATAAGGTTGTTTTGATGATGAATCCTGATAATGGACAATGAGGACCCAAACGATGCATCTCCATCTGCGTTGAAGATTTTCTCAGTGGCATACTGTCATCAATTTCCTATGAAGTGATGGTCAGTTTTTGCATCATACTGCTCATTGTTTCCTGTTATTGCTAAGTTGCATGTTATATGTGGTTACAAAACATTGCCCCGAGGAAGCCTACTTCAATAGCTGGGCGAAATGTCGGCAAAATAATCAAATTATCACCAGAAGATCGAATGTATCTGCTATGAGTTTTTCTACGCTTTGCGAGGCGTGATGTGAGCAAACAACGCATAGACTCTATGCTGTGTGTGTGTTGTGTGCTCGTTGCGCTGAGGACAGTACGCTCTCTAATGGTGTGGCAGTGGTCGTATTCGTTTGTAGCGCTTTCAGAAGTCTTGGGAAGCTAGGTTCTCTGAAATTGAATTACTGACAGTGGAATATAGATTAGTTCGCATTTGCAGTGCTGCATGATTGATTGGGAAGAGCACACAAAACTGCTGTCCAACCAGTATAAGTGCTACAAAACCGAATTTTGAATCAATTGACGTTTACCAGTAAAAGATGAAGTTCAAAGAATGTTTGTGAAATATTTAAAAANTTCAAAATAATTTGTTTGTACCAACCCAAATTGCCAAATTTGATCTTATGATGTNCAGGTATAANGGCCCAAACAGTGCTTTTACCTTATGAGGCAAAATAAGCATTTCCTTCTTTATAGGCCAGGCTGGATACAGGCCAAATTTAGGAGGGGTTGCAGGTACGCATTGGGTTACGGGTTGGTTGTGATGGGTATGGGTTGATCCGTGTCATAAAATGTGACCCTGTGACATCTCTAGTGTCAGGCCACAGGCCAATGCTGTTGAGTACGGGTTTGTACCCTCTGTGAGTGTCAGCTCACCACAGCTCGAGATTCAAGCTGGCGCGGCATCATGCATCACTTTATTCCCAAAAATACGAGTGTGCAAGCATGTGTGGACGTGGCAGTACATGTGCGCTAAAGAGAAGCGTGTATTGTCAAGAAAGGGGATTTCGGGGTTGCTCATTCTAGTTTTGAGCACATTTCGCGTCTCATTCATTTTGTGTGGAAAGTTGTAACCAATACTTGCGCATTGTTTTTATCTCATGTGATTTTTAGGGTGCAGAAACACGAGTTTCAATACATTCATAAGGATTTACAATTTTCGAAGAGATAGGCGTAATGTGGAGCAAACGACGCTTGAAGATCTCCAGGTGATTCGGGAGGCAAAAATGCTTCAGTTAATCCCATCGCTATATACAAATAATTTTTTAGAGGGTCGTTACAGTGATTTTCCAACACAAGCCAAATAGATGGTACTTCTTATCCCTGACAATCAACACGTAAATGGAAATAGGAGGAAAAAATTAACTTTGTAATGTTTTTAATCTTGAAACATTCGCTTTTCTTGTTACATTTCATTAGCTTCAGTTATATTCATTTGGCAACTTTTTGTTGTTTTTACAGCGGTTAATATTCGCAAGTTTTGGATCACATGATATTTCATCTGTTGGTGATGCGTAGTGTATTTACGGCATGTATGCATTCACAGTATGTGCGGATCAGTAGCATTAAATGTTAATAATTTCCAGCTATAGTAGACTATTATTGCAGAAACGTTGCGGTCTGGATGTGCAGCAAACCATGACTTTCTAGCATTGTGCTGCGGTTGCAATTTTTGGGTAAAATGGATTTGTTTGCAATTTTTCCGAGATATTACGACCAGTGCACAGAGACGTGAATGCAAATCATGCACATTTTTGTACAGGCAGGTTTAGGGATAAACGTTGAACACTCCAATGCAACAGCATTTTGAAAGGCGGCCAGAAAGTATGAGGTACTCACCGCTTCTGCTACTTGGCAGGTTGAAGGCTTATATATTCCGCTAAATTTGATGTTCGGATTTGCTTCACTGATGTCTTGCACTATTGGAACAGTGATATTCACTTGGACATAACGCTTTCCCTGTTGAGAATGAAACCAACACTCCTTTTATTGTTGATATTAAAATAAAGGCATAATTGCTCGTCTGGGAGAGAATAACCAGCGCGACTGCACACCCTATTGCAAGAAAATGTAGCGTTCAATATTGCAGAGATGAAAGTCAGGACATGATTTTCGGGTCAGGCAGGGTTCGGGCCGGATTGAAATTTTTGTATAATATTGAGAGTAACGATTTTTTCTTTCGTGGCGCGGATTAGCTTCTTTCCTTGGAAATGATTCAAATTCCCCAGAACTACAAAAACAGTCCCAAATAAAGCAATAAACAAATTATTTTTTTATGATTCACTTTTGTCTAGCATGCTTTTCCTTCTTTTTTAATCTAAAAACTGAAACAACTTCATTCAAATTTGTGTAGAGTTAGAAACATTTAAAAATTAGGAACATGTAGTAGTGGTAACTCACCATTCCAACTAACCCTAATTTTGGTAAACCTCAAATTGTTGATGCTGTAAAGTGCACAACTAAAATGAAGCTGTAACTGAAAAATGATTTGCGGTAGTAATGTGGTGTAGCTGTGATATAATAGTGTAAAATTTTCTTGTTTCAAACTTGCTTGAGGTTGGGAAATTTGCAAGTGCAAATGTGTTTCCATGAAGTATTCATGAATAAAATTAACTACGTAACTGCAACTGTAATATGTTGCGTGGTGGTAATGTGGCTGTGATTTTATACTGCTTAGGTTTTCATATTTTCCGTTTGTTTCATGCAATGAATTGCATATGTTACATCCTGCCAAATTTTATTGCTGCAATTTAAGGCTGTGAAATGAAGTTTTCGTGAACAATAGCCTACTGCATAATTCACTTATACTAATGCAGTGAAGCGCTGCCGTTTTATGAAATATTCTTGTTGAGGTTATAAATATTTTGTAATTGGAAAGCAAGTCGGAGACTATTGACAGTGCTTCGCCTGACATTCGATAGATGTTTTGGATTTGACTTGCTTCATAGCAGAAAATGTAGCCCAATCTCACACATTTACCACATTTATCTGCTTGTAAACACCGAGTGCATTTTTGTTGCAAAATAATTCAGGTTGGGAAACCTATTTATGCTGATTATTTTTTAGAAGCTCTCTACGGTCTAGCCGAGGGTCTCCAAATTTTTTGTCAGAGAGCCACTACACAACAGTTCGAGGATCATACGTAATAGGATTGTTTCGGGACATGTTACATTCTACGAAATCAATAAATTTTTTGTAAGTGCATTATTTTTTCATTATCGACAAAATGTCTTCTTGAACCGGTTGAAATGTCTTTACGGGACGGATTTGGCCCGCCGGCCGTAGTTTGAAGACCTTGGTCTAGACTAACGCCGGTAATACTGTACATTATTAATATTATTAAAAGATGTTATCCGTGCTCTAATTGAAATTACCTACTTTTATATCTACACAAAATCAATAGTGAGAAAGATCGAGGGCCATACAAATTCTGTCCACGCGCCACATGTGGCCCCGGGCCGGTAGCTGGACCACGCTAGTGTAGAGGACGAATACACGTAGCTGTGTTACCGCCAACTAATTGGATCAAAACGTGCAACGCTTTAGAAGCAGGAACATAACTGAGAACCAAAATCAGATTTGTCATTCGTGTACTGACAGTTGCCATGGCTCGATCAAGCTTCGAGACCAATTAATTTTATCGTAATAGTTCGCCGCGGCGATATCCGAGGGTCTTTTCTACCAGGGATTAAAGTCACAATGCGTTTTTATTTCATGTTGGGACTTGCTCTAGTCGCATCAGTACGGGAAATTACTGCCGAGTGTAGTGTGAATAAATCAGTCAATACCATCGCAGCGCATATTTGCGCATTTTGTGAGACTAAGTCCTTGTGCAAAAACGCGAAGTGTGAAGCTTACGGACTTTTTGGCACAAATAGTTACAATCGGCGAGCAGAAGATCAGCCCGAAGTCGGATATTTTTTAAAATACTTTTTACCGACTGCTACTACTCTAGACCAAACTCCTTTTGACTAACCAGGTCTGGTAGTGGTAGCAGTATTAGCCCAAAACATGTTGGAATAACACGCTCACTTGCTGCAAGAAGGGCACTAGCCATACCGAAATTGTCAAAAATGTATTAACAAAGCATAGCCTGAGCCTTGTTATAAATAGTTTCACACAGTGGCACTCTGTGTTTGCATCCATCAGTTACAGTATTTTGCCAGATATTCTCACTCACTGTAATGTTCACTGAAAGTTTTTTCTTTTCTGCATGATGGCGCTTTTTATTCTTTCTGATTACTAGATGAGCCATACGAAACTATAATAAATCAATAATCAAAATCAATATTGCAGTAAGTGTGAAGGCATCGCACCTCTTCAAATTTGGTCAGCACGAATATTTGACAATATTATGATTATGGACTGGTTATCACTAATTTTACACTTTCTTATTAGTACAGTCAATTACATCCTTTCAAATACGTTTGAGGAATAACAAGATCTACTTCAAAATTTCTGTTTGGGAAGCACTATTTTCTGTCAACTTCCATAGTGTTCTACGTCTTCGTCTTCGTAAGCACTTTTTGTGATTTGCGTCATGCGGTGCTACAGTGCTAAATCATCATTAGGTCTTCATTCATGATGAACATATGATTTGCTGTAGTTCCAAACTATTGATTTAGGTACAAACACCCACCTGAAGTAGTGGCGACTTTTCAGGACATGGTAGAAGTGAAGAATTTTCGTTTGAAAAAAAGGACATAAACTGCAAAAATTCATAATTGACTGTGAGCTTTGAAAATAGCATTTAATGTAACGTAAATCATTTGCTTTTGATCCCATTACAAAGTTAGTGTTTAAAAATAAAGCACTAAATGCGAACTATTGAAAATATTGATTAAGGTTTGTGAAATAACATTTGTTTGGCAACGAAAAGTTACAATTAAATTTGTAATGAACTTTTAAAGATAAATTTAAATTTTTAATTTGAAGTTAATTCAACAAGCATCCAAAAATTTACGATTTTGCAAACTACTTTCTATGTTTTCAGACACAAATGTTTCATAGACAGCTTGCTTTAGTTTACAAAAATCCTCACCAAGTGATTCACCACCTGTCATATACAGTACTTTAATAAGTACAAATTGTTGGCGCATTTGCTTTTTTCACAAGCACTTCCTTGCTTTATGTAATGAATTCATGTTGTGCGTATGATGCACATCCGGCATTCACATTTGATTTATGCGGTTTGTGGCTAAAAGAGAATGAAATATCGTCCGCCCTGCGTGTAGTTCAAAATCGTTTACAACGCAGCACTTAGCCCCTCCTTTTCAGGTGCAATCACCGCAATATGACCGAGCTTGTGTTAGATTCAAAGCATCTCCTAAACAAATGTGCCCACAGTAATGCATTCCCGTGGCAATCCCTGATATCGCAAAGGTTGCTGTGCAAAATAGCGCAACAGGATTGTCCAAGGACATAATTTGTGCATTTGCTATACCATGAAATCCGCAAAACAGTCAAAACAGTAGCTCATACGTTTTCGTGCGGGTGACGAAAGACTGCGTTCGGGCTTGAGGCAGAAGTTAGAAAAATTCCCGAAAGTCTCCCACACCAGCTATCTACAAATATAGTTCCACATTTACGCCTGCTACGCAGTTGGGCAGGCGACTGCGTGCATCGCAGAGTGTCTTTGGGAGACTTGAAAAACACGCGTAAATCCTAATCTTGCCACAAGTTAATAAATGGAAACTAGTACGTCACTTCACTCTAGGAAAAAGCATCAAGAGTTGAGCGAATAACCTTTGGCCAGACATTGTTGAGGATTCTTGATATCTCGCAACTGGCAAGTTGTGTTGACGAATTTATACCACTACGAGGAATGGTGTCCATGTTGGTGTTACAGTTTTTGGACCATTCACTGTGTTTGATACAAAGTACACCTGGTGAAGAAAACTGTTGCATTTGTGCTTAAATCATTGAATTATGCACAGTTTCAACTGACATTTTGCATGCAATGTTGTACGTTCATGTCAAAAACGGTTCAAATATTTCAAATTATCACCTCTTGGTGGCCTACAACATCCATCTTGAAACACCAGCAGCGTCTACTTAACTCTTTAAGGACCGCAAAGCTACTACAGTGGCTGTAACTTTGTTCAGCAATAACTTGCCGACCGATAGAGCTATTGAGTTGTTCAAACACTCTACGGATTATGCAAGTCTTCTAGTTAAGATGTTTAAAAAATAGCTTCGTTTTGAGTTTTGGGTTTTTCGTGGGTGACGTCACATGGAGGGCATGTTTCTGCCTGTTTGGGAAAGATTACCTGGCCCTGGGCGCCAACAAAACGAGCATCTTTTTGGCTCAAGTTTTTATGGAAACAATGCTATGATCCGCGTCTTTAGGTCCTTTGCTTGATTTTCTAGCATATCTGGAACCAGAATTATGGCTCATAAACCCAGTTTTGGAAAAAAATCAAAAAGATGCAGGAAAAGTGTGATTTGCCTTCTAACGGTAATCTTTGGACAGCCATAATTCGGGAGCAGATTGAGCTAGAGCTATTCAAACCTTCTAAAGACTCGAGACGTCTTGTACTTTAGATGAATAAAAAAAATCAAAATTTGGGATTGGGGTTTTTGGTCGATGACATCAGAATTGGAGCATGTTTTCAATTTTTTATGACGTCATCGCTGAACCACTGATCCGATTTAGTGCCTCAAAACATTTTTGGATTCTAGGCTGTAATACGAGACTTTAGAGCTCTTGATTGTTTTTCTAGCGTATCTGGTTCAAAACTTGGGCCAGAAAATTTCCAAATATTTCAGGAAGTTCTGGAAGAATTGGTTGGATTTCCCAAATTTAATTTTCTGGAAGTTTGGCCATAATTATGGAATCAGAAACGCTAGAAAGTCCATCTAACCCTCCAAAGCAGTGGTTTCCAACCATGGGTCGCGACATCCAAAGGGGTCGTGAACCATTTTTGGAAGGGTGGCGAGTAGACATTTTTTTGTATAAGGTGTATTTCATTACCTTTATTCGAATTTCAGATGGGGTTGTTGGGTTATAGTGGGTTGCTTTTATGGGTCGTGGTACAAAAAAGGTTGTAAACCACTGTTAAAGACTCGCATTGCAGCCGAGAATCCAATAAAGCTTTGGGCCACCAAACTCGTTTGGTCGGATCCCAAAGGATGATGACGTCATCAAATGCAAACGAAGTTTGCATAAACATTCGGTCATCATGTAAACATCAACGAAAAAACGACATCCAAATATAAATTTATTTTCTTTATTTCAAACTACAAGACTTGACAAGACTTTCAACAAATTTACAGGGTATGAGCAGCTCTCTAGCTCAATCTGCTGGGGATTATGGCCATGGGTATAGCATACCTAGGGTCAGCGTTGGTGGGAGTAGATTTTCTACCAATTTTTGATTTTAGAGTCATAATTTTGACTCCAGATGCGCTAGCAAGCCAACCGAGGTCTTTGCAGAGTCGGATGATAGCCTAGATTTAAACAAAAAACTAGAGCCAAAAAATGGCGCGTTGGGTTGGCGCCCGAGGCCAGGTAACTTCAGCCAAAAAGGTGAGAGAACATGCCTGAATTGTGACGTCACCTCAAGAAATCTCAAACCCAATAATTTTTTTTTAACCTAAACTAGAAGACTTCTCGAATCCGTGGAGGGTTTGAACAACTCTCTATTTCAGTGGTTCTCAAAGTGGGGTCCTCGGACCTCAGGGGGTGAAAATATTGATCTTTTGGGGTCCATCAACTGACAAAAAAATTCAATAAATTTAGAGTGATGAACAGTTTGAAAATTTGTCCTCATTAAAATAATAAACTGAAAATTTGTCCTCATTAAAATATAAACTTGCAGTACAANAGTGGCTTCTGATGGTATCGAAAGAGANGTCCTTCCTTTCACTACTACCTATCAATGCAGTCCCGTTGTCACGAGGTGTTTTGGTGGGNTATATCACCCAAATGAGTCCCCCAAATTGAAATATGAAACATTATAAATAGGAAATTTGGTCAAGTTTTAGAATGTCACTTCCCCGTGCACAAGCGTTAAGACCCCATATTGAATATTTCCTGCCTGCGGTTCTGTATCAGAGTGAGGTTGGTGTTTCAAATTTGGTGAAAATCAAACCCCAATATCGAAACGTAATGGATGTTCGACTAGCTTTGTCCATAACATAATGGATGTTCGACTAGCTTTGTCCATAACATAATGGATGTTCGACTAGCTTTGCCCAAATTCAAGCCAAGAATATCAAAGCCTGTAGGAGAATATTGTCAGGAGCATNAATCTCATTGAACCTTAGATGAGTCTTTTTTGGAAACAACAGCACGAGTAAAAGACAAAGACGTGTGCATTTTGTTTATGCTTAGGCAGTCTGTTGTTTATTTGNTGTTTACAGTATCTGGAGTTCCGCAAAAAATAAATAAAAGACTTAGGGGTCCGTGAGATGAAAACGTTTGAGAACCGCTGCTCCAGCTCTATCGGTTGGGAAGTTATAACTGAACAAAGTTACAGCTACTATAGTGGCTTTGCGGTCCACGAGCAAGAGATGCTCCCGAAAAAAAGGGCCGGCGGACAAAGTTGTAAGAAAAACTTTTCTTGGCAGATGTACATCTCCACTATTACCAGAGGTAGTGAAATGCAAAGCAGACGAGGAGGTGGAGTGGGAGCTGTTCTAAAAATTTCTGACTGAATTTTCTCCACGGAAACGACACTTTAAGTCGAGTAATGGCGAAAATAGGACCCCGTGGTGGAACGAGGAGGTCAAAGATTGTATCTGAGCAAAGAAAACTACGATGCCTGATTCCCGAAGAAAGACAATTCTTCCTTTCATTGAAGGAATGTTGATACACGAAAATCTGCAACCCTCAAGATGACGAATGGTCGAAAAATTTAGTCTTGGGAGAATTTTGAGCATCAACCGGATTCCTGTCAGTGTCAAACAATCCGGCGTTTCAACAGCAAACGATCCGTGCCTTGTGGCAACTTTGAGAACGTTACGTTGAACTGGGTGCAGCGCTACAGTATGTTTTTCTAACACAGTGAACATGCTGGCAATTTTGATGTACTCCAAACCTTTACCTCTGCTTACGATTGGTTGCGCTTCACAATTCTCGAATCTGTAATAATTCACGTAATGTGGTCATCTCTGGATATTGGCGAAAGCTAAATATCATTACTTGTTGAAGTTAGCTTGACACTGGCCTCGTGTTGACTCTTGTTCGACACCATTGTTCATGTCAAATGTTTGAGTCTAATGAAGCCGACGCCTCCTTGTCGCTTAGAATAAAGAACGCTGCTCCTTTTGTACACCACATTGATTTTCTGTCCATACAATACGCTTGCTGTCCATACAATACCCCGTGTTATTTTTTACTCTCGATTGAAGGATTCTTTGTGGACAATGGAAACACTTGTTCTTACAAACATTCAGTTGATTCTATTTGACTCGTTGTTGCTGTTGTTCCTTTTCCGACTTTCCAGTGGTTGCAGCTTTCACTATGTTTCGAACGATTTTATCTAGTTCTAATGTTGTTAACAGATGCAACCAAATGAAAGTAAAGTTTATGCGTGGCATTGCTTTTAGAATCAACTCTTCTAAAAGCCACTAAAATTTGTTGAAGGATGTTTTAAAAAGCAGCTTCTACTTTCAACATAACTACAGAAAGCATTTTTTCAATTTACAATGTCTTCCACTTGAAAAGTATTCGTTAGAATTTAACGCTTGTTTCCTCAAAATACAGCAAAAAACGCTTTTTGTACCAGGTTACCATGTTCAAATCAACAGGTTGCTTCTGTTTTTTATACCTTTGGCACGCTCATCAAATTGTGAGGATTTCGAAATCATTTTGTCTCTCATGAAGTAAAAAAGTCGGATTTCTTCGACTTCCACAAAGTGCATTGCATCCCTATATTGTGTCCGTAAAATGGCGATGAATGCACGACATACATTCAACCATAAAACACCTGAACATTTAGGCATCAAACAACCACAAAGGTGACAAATCTGATCGCAAATTGTTTTGCTAGGAAATTGATTTTGCGTCTGTAGCACATCTTTAGTCCACCAAATTGTGCTAAAGAGATTTCAGTTGAGATGATGAAAAAACTAAAGCAAGATCAGAGAAAGTGCACAGACTACGGTAACTAGCACACGCTAGCCCACGTAGCTGCTATGACCAGAGCTAAAAAACAACTAACTCCAATCATAAAGTGGTGACAACATTTCGTTGTTGATCCGAACAAAATGTATAAGCACTTATAATCCATAGTACTTAACGTATTGCTGCCAATCTTTATGCATGCCTCAAGTTGATTTCGGGCTCTGTTTCAAACTGAACTTTGTTTGTGAAACAACCGGGTCGTTATTGACCGTTTAGGATTATACTGTCACTAGCAAACAATGTTAGAAAAACATGATGAATTCAATGAAGCAGTGCCTTCTCTAAAGATGGCGGTGTTTCGTCTGCACTAGAAAATTGCATACAGCAAATTAAAACAATTGGGAAGTAGGAAGCTTACAAATTTACAGTCTGTACATTTTGACTTTCCCGTAAAAGAGTTTCATAATATTGTCCCCAAGTTCATCATAAAGCAGATGGCAGTCGACTGATTCCGCGAAAGCATACAGAAACACTAGTGCTTTTAAGTGACATTTACTAGAAATGTTACATGAACTTTCAAAACGATCAAGCCTACGTACGGTTGAAATAGACCAATTTTGATAGAGAATCAAACACAATATAAAGAAACACATGGACAAATAAAATGCTGCAGATTAGTTTACACAGAAAAATGAACTTTACTTTCAATGGTGGAGCACTTGCAAGGTTCCATAGATTTGTTGTAAAAATCTTTTGATGTACCTGCAAAATTGGAGAGTGCAAATTTTCATTGCATAAAGATCAAAAATATTTTGATTTTTATGTCTGAGCAATGCATTCCAATGGAAAGGTTGTTATACAATATGGCGATGCTCGCAAGACTTGCATTAATCTTGGAACTCCTGAACAGCATATTTTTCACCAAACCCAATTTATAAACGCTTTATAACCTGTAATACTTGATCAACTGCTGTCAATTGCGTATTTCCCTCCAGTTGTTTTTTGGGCATTGTTTTAATTACCACAGAATGCTGATATTTGCGATTCAGCATAACATTTGAACTTTATCCGTGAAACACGCCAGCAGATTCACTAGCGACCCGGGTTTGGAAAAAGCATTAGCGATGAAATCGAGAAAAACTACCATCTTTCAAACCAACATTTTCTCCCTGGAGGATGCTAATGGCAACAACAGTGCAGTTCTCAAATTACACTTAGTATCCTCTAGCATTGGATCAATTATTTCGATACACTTGGCATACACTTTTCCAAATACGATAAGTATAGAAATTCAGGGGAAGTCAATGCATTCTTTCATGTCTCCATTTCTTTGCATGGAGAGAATCTTTGTTTACTAATCTTTGTCCATGTGGAGGGAGTTAAATCACAACGGTTCCTCATGGGTGTTCGACTTTGCCAAGGGAAAGTACACACAACACAGTTCTTCACAGTCAATATCAGTGTTGCCACTTCTGATGTTTTACCCTCAGATCTGATGTTTTCAAAGAAATTTCTGATGTCTGATGTTTTGGCGACAAATCTGATGATAATTGGGCTGTAGGTTTTGTTTCCACATTTCCTCTCGTTTTAGGAGGAAAATAAATTAGATTCACGATTTTTGAGTGTTTTTCATCAGTTTCTCAAACTCATGCGTGTTTGGTTCTCGTTCCAAACTGAAGAAGCTCTCTTCACTGCGTTGAAAATAACATATACATTACCTACTTATCCATTTGATGATGATACTTCGTTCTGTTTCGGGATCAACGTGGGTTATCGCACTTTGTTAGCTATTGGTAATAAAAGCATTTAGCTGGTATTAAACTGCAACCGTGGGCACCGGAAGGGGGACAGATTGGGGCCAAGTCCCCCCTTGGAATTTGAAATTTGACACTTTTCTATCAAAGTTTTAGCACAGAAGGTCGTTTTCTTAGTTTTGAGTGGATAAAATCAAATAATGCCACCTTTGCCCCACCTCGAAGAATATTTTTGGCTACGCCTGGAAAAATCCACTTTGGCTCCCCGGCTGTGACATCGTAGCTCGACCGGCGTGTTGTTACTTGTAGAAGTAGGAGAAACTTTCACTACCAAATCTCATTTTTAGTCAGAATGATCAAACCAAGACTGTAATGGTGTAGCAATTTAACAATAACTTTTCCTAAGCCTTGCAGGTGAAACTGTAGCTTACTTTGCGATTCATCACTACTTAATATGAGTGCAAATGATAAGATACCAGAAGTTCTGCGAAAGGTTAATATTTTGCTAGAAGTCATACTACCTGTTCGAACAAGAGAGTTTCGAACACATCTTAGAATTTGTGATATAATAGATATGTGCATGTTAAAAAGAACACACGAGAGATGTAATCGAATATGCGTTTTACCCTCTTTGCATGTTTTACGCAGAAGGAGCTGTTAGCTCGAAACGCTAACAATGAAACAGGCAAAGTTTGCAACGAGCGAAATGCACTTGGTCGATTGGAACTGGAGTGTGTCAAAATACTTGGACACAAATGTAGTTTTCTAAGTGGTAGCTTTCTTGATTCGGGTCGTAAGAAACAACAAATCGTCCTTAGGCAACAGCAAAATCAGCGACTGCCTTTCCAGAATTTGATTATGTTACCATTTATTGTGTTGCTTTTCTGCTGGTAACTATTCTGTGAAACGTTTGAAACTGCGATTGCCATTTCTTCGCTAATTTTCTCATTGTAAGATCGTTGATTGTAAAAAAACTCTCAGATTAGCTATTTACATAAGTTTGTTATTTTTTTTAGTTTCGTGTATAGGTGCACTTGATGTATTTCATTTTCCATTTAACGTGAGGCATATGAAGAAACTATTATTGTGTAAAAACGAACAGCACCCGGAGTTGGAACCTGAGCAATGAAAAGGAGAACTCCAGAGCCGGGTCTACACTCATGAAAATCAAGAGCTCCAAACCAGGATCCGGAGCCACGTTCATGAAAAAAAGAGCTCCAGAACCGGAACAGTGCCATTTTCCCGAAGGCTCGGCAGCCCTAGCCAAAAAGTGGTAGCTGATAGGATTCGAAGGCTTTCAGCAGCTTTAGCTATATTTTATTTCGATGAAAACAATGCAAGTCATTCAATGTACCGCCCTCATTTGAAGAGTAACTTAACTTTTGGCCCAACATCGCATTTCGGTTGGACATAGCTGGTTTAGACAATGCACCTCGTTGTGGCAGTGGATATTTATTACGTTTCTTAATGACGCATACGGCAATCGGTTCAACAGCACTAATTGACACAAGATGAAGCTGAAAAGTTTTGACAGGAGTTTCTCAACTTGGGTTGTTTCGCCAGAATTAAAGCAGTTCTTGTCTTGGGGCAAATACGAAACCGTTACGTTGGTGTGGGTTCGGCGTTATGCTCTTCTGACACACCGAATATGCTGTCAAAGGTGATGAACACCAGATCATTGCCACTGCTTACGATTGGTAGTGCTACATAATTCTCGAGTCCAAGGAATCACGAAAAGCGCTCATTTCTAGATCTTGGCGTATGCTGTACAACTTTAAGAGTTCACGCTCGCCTGACAATAGCCTTGTGCTGACTCTAGTTCAACACCATTGTTCATGTCAAATATTTGAATCTGATGCAGCGCACGCCTGCTTATCGCTTAGAATAAAGAATACTCCTCTTTTTCTACAGTACATCGTTTTTTTGTACATACTCTGCGCATGTTTATCCTGTGTACTTATGTTGTTGCTCTAGATTTAAAGATTCTTTGCGAATAATTGAAAAACTTGTTATTGCAAACTTTCATTTGATTCTGTTTGACTCGTGATTGCTGTGTTTCCATTTTGGACTAGCCAAAAGTTTTATCTTTTACTAGGTTTCGAAAGATTTTCTCAATGAAATGAATAGGAAAAAACTTTTTGTGCACGTGGTTCGTGTGTTGAAAACCTGCACGTATTTTGTGTTCTTTCGTTTTTGTCAAGAAACAAAGTGTGACAATATCAACATCATATCCCCTCGTCCTCAAAAAAAAATGGATACGGCATGAAGTTCATAATTAAATGAAAAACATTTGATAACATTGTAGTTACGTTTATCATAAAGACATTAACTTGAAATAATAAATTAGCTTTCCAAGTAACTTAGCGTAAGTACAGTTCACCACAGACTAGTTTGAATGGAAAAGGAGAAACACGAACAAAAAATAGACAGATAAATAAAATGTTGCACATTAGTTGACGTAGAAAATTGAACTTTACTTTTAATGGTGGAGCACTTGATGCATTCCATAAGCCTTTTGTAGAAACATTTTCATGTGCCTACAAAATAAGACAGTGTACATTTTCATTTCATAAAAATCACATAAATTTGTATGTTGATTTCCACAAAATGCATGCATGCAACTTAATATGGCGATGTACGTAAGTCATGAATTAATCCTTAAACTCCTGAGCGGTATATTATTGATCAGGAGGAAATTTACAAACTCTTCTAACCTTTATACTTAATGCACTATTAACACCCTGCAATTATACTCTAATTATACTCTATACTCTAAATTGCTCTTTGGCATTGTCGCCAGTAACTGATTATTATGCTTCTAATCCAACAGAAAAGCTTTGGTGCGTTAAACTCAGCAATGGTTTTGCGATATAAAATTGCTGAAAGTTAACCAGCTACTACAAGCAATCAGTTACTACAAGCAACAGAGCGGAGGAAGATCAGCGATTTGTATTCGTTGGTTGTTAGCCACTTTACTACCCACAATAACAGTTATTGTGCCACGTCAGCACTTCACAACAAAATGTAATCCCTGCATCATGATGTAGACACAAAGCCACAAATTATACTGTCATTGCAGGTTTATCTGCTTTTTTCCAGCTGCATAAAATGCCAAAGTGTAGTCTACAGGATGCATTACAAACATTATGTTAATCTAGTCTCCAACAGCACATTTGCTCAGAAAACTTTGCCACTTCATGAGAGGTATCCTTCAACAAAACAGACCAGCTTAGCACTGTAACTTACGTTATGAAGCAGACTATCGCTTATTGCACTTATGATGCCAACAATGAGCTAGGACAATGGTTGTCAACTTTTTATTTTATTCATCCTTTGGCAATATTTGTATGTGAAGTTTCCCTTCACTGCAATTATGGGTACAACAATCAGAGTTGTGTTCGGTAGCTAGATGTACCGGAGCTTGTGTTACAAGCTGGCACAGGGAGGGTCTTCTATTGCTACTTGTTGTTACCGCAGATTTATTCACTTGGTGTTTGCATTCTGGCAACGAGCGGTTCTTCCAGTTGTCAGTGGGGCTAGATTCACTCGGAGTGCGCACTGTGACCAGGTTCTCCACTAACAGCAGAACGATGGAAGTTGAGTGGCTTTCGCGTGACTTCGTGTGATTTATGCAAAACTGCCTGGTTGAAAGCTAGAGATGCTGAATGCACTAGGAAGAAAAACTCGATGCATTTTTTATCCTGAAACGACAAAGCCGTGTGATCTTACTACTTTGTGCTCTCCTGGCCGATGCAAGGCAACGGTCTCGTGCGTAGAAAATCTACAAATTATTAATGGACGACGCACTGTATAGTATCCTCAACTAACACCTCAATCGAAAGCCATTAATGGACGACGCACTGGTCGACGAAGAACCACGATCACGAATACATGAAAGTAAATCATTCCAGCATTTGAGGAAAGCTTCGTGAAGAAACCTCCAGGTAATCAATATTGTATTACTGCTACTGGTTATTTGGTAAGACGGACTAAAGTAATGTCGTGAACTCTGAAATAAACTAAATTGCACGACTTAACGTTCTGTTTTGGATCGAAAAAGTCACTATGACAAAAATGATTTCACGTCATGTGTATTAAATTGTTTGACGCCAGGGATAATAAAATTATAGTGCAACAAGAAACAGTAATACACATTGGATTGGTGGTAATGCAAGTCAGATAATTCCATCTCTCATGTCGTCAATCTGCTGTTAAGTCACAGTATGGGACAACGTTAAACCTAGGTCCACCATGGGCCAATAGAGGACAGGTTTCCGCTTAGCTGGGTCAGTGGTGATAAAAATACACGTTAAAATCTGGGAACCAGATGTATCTCTCCGTTTCAGAGCTCATGACATTCAGTTTTAGACAGGATTTCTTCGGAATCATTTCGTAAGTACTTTGATGTTTCTTGTACAGATTTTTTTCGTCGACAAGACGTATGGATTTAAGTAGGTTGAGTGTGTTTCTTTCTTGTGGGTTTGTTATGTCTCCTCTGCAGTGGTCGTTTCTCCCATTTCTAACCGAAAGGTTGGAAGTGGACGCCCAATGATGTTGTGATTCTTCCATAACTGATTCTCAACGTGGTCCAGGCTGATCAGCAGTGGTCTAAAGATTGTGACCTTTACTGCACAATACATTATACAAGACTAGACTACATTAGCTGTTCAGGAGGTATCAGCATAGTAAAGTAGACCATCAGATATTTTTGTAGATGGCCTATGGGTCAAAAAAGGTTGAGAACCACTGCTGTGCAATGAAAATGCCTCAAAAAAGCCGTTACAACTTCACCGACCAACACATTTTCCCCTCGTTTTTTTTTTTGAATTTTTGGTGACGGCAATTGGCG
>JGI24022J15233_10001162_pt1 | contig 20873 bp, 17 predicted proteins | sample Ectturendosymbi2_FD_15233 | JGI IMG/M metagenome (IMG submission 15233) | reverse complement strand
TATTGGATACTGAGCTCTCAGATGACAAAGACATTCAGAGACAACTGTGATATCAATATTGTGCAGCAAACAAGCTGCGAGCCTCCTTTTCCCGATGTTCAAATGTAGTTAAAAACGTACTTTTTTGTTCCTTTTGTACGCTGATGTATGCATCACAATTCATGGTGTATTCAAGTATGTACTTTCCACGATGGGTGTAAGCAAGGAATCGATCAGCAAAATTTTAATAGGAAATAGATTTCACGTAAAATTACGCATCCTCAGTCCCAGGAAGTCATGTATGCAGAGATTGCGTGTGGCATATAATTTTGGATGCAGAGGTCTATACAACCTGCCCTGGAGAGCGAGTGTTAGTAGCCACCAAGTTCAATGTAACATTCCTACCTTTGAGGCTCTGTTACGAAAATACACGTACTTGTTTCTCGAAAGATGCAGAAAATCTAACAACATATGGTTACTTGCTTTGATGCAGTTAGATTGTTTGTATTCCTCCCTATTCTTTGAACACTATAATCGCGTTTTACTCGGCGAATTAGTGATCGAACTTTGCAGTATCCATTTGATTGATGGCATGTCATGCCACATGTCACAATGCTTCCGCATTTTACCTAGACTCGACCGAGTTAGGAATTAGCACCCTACTGCGCAGTAGTTTTGTAACAAGTGTTACATGTTAGCTAATTTCAGTGTTAAGAATGTGTCTGTAACTTTATGGTTCTGTCTGCAGTGCAGTTGCAAAAAGTGTCTGTAACCCTGTGATTCTGCCAGCTTCAATGCCTTGTACTACATGCTGTTTTGTCTGTTTTTATTGACCTGCCTTCTGCAGAATGTGTGTGTTCATACTATGGACTTCGTGTCTGCTATAAACAAATAAATTAAAATTCAATTATGCCTTTACGCCAGAGGGCACATGAATTCAGGTGCGCATAACAAACAAGTCATACGCAAAAGAATGTGCAAGTATGGTATATTTCGTATAGCCTGTTTTAGCATAGCGCAGGGGTGCAAAAACCTGGTTGTATGCCCGAGCTTCTGTCAGATAGGACAGCGCTTCCTAAAACTGGTGTGTTAGCGTTTTACCGTGTGGTATCTATGGATATAATGCGCTGTAGATAAACTTCCCTGTTTGCAGTTTCAATGTTACTAAGGCTCTATGATGTAATAATACAAAATGTTGCTACATAAACGACGACATCAACGTTGCAACATGAATGTTGTGTTCAGTTTGAGTATTGCCTGTTTCAATTCAGTGTTTTCATTGGTAACATTTTTATTTGGATACCCCAGTTATGGCAAGTCAGAGTAGCACGAAAAATGTTCTGCATATGATGCTTCATTCAATCTGGAAGTTGTTGGTTATGCTGAAATTAATGGAAATGGAGAAGCTTCCAGAGAGTTCACTGTACCAGAGACAAATGTTAGAGACTGAAGAAAGCAGAAAGTCGTCCTGTAAGAATATGAAAAAAACAAGAAAGCACAACGAGGGAGACAAGCCTTATACCCAGATATACAGAAGGAACTTTATGAATGGATCATTGAGCAAAGATCTAGTGGATACATCGTCACATCACTCCACGTTAGACTCCAAGCCCAACAGTTTTGCAAAGATTCAACCATCAAAGCGTCTAATGGATGGGCACAAAAGTTTATGAGAAGGCATGAACTTTCAATATGCCAGAGAACAAAGATAGCACGGAAGTTGCCACATGATTTAGAAGAAAAGATCAATTCATTCCATACCTTTATAATCAATCTACGTAAGCAGAACAACTTTGAACTGTCACAAATAGGCAATATAGATGAAACTCACATGTGTTTTGACCTACCAGCCAGCAGGACAATTGACAGCAAAGGGAAGCACACAGTCCAGATTAGGACCACGGGCCATGAGAAGACTCATTTTACAGCTGTGTTATCTTGTATAGCAGACGGCACAAAACTAAAACCCATGGTGATTTTTAAAAGAAAGAGTATTCCAAAAGGAGAGAAATTTCCACCAGGTGTCATGATCCACTGTCATCCTAAAGGATAGATGGATGAGAAGGGCATCGTTTTATGGTTAAATAAAGTTTGGGATATTAGACCAGGCGCACTACTAAAGAAGTCTATGCTTGTAAAGGACCAATTCCGCTCACACTAGACAGACACTGTGAAGGCCAAGGTGAAAGGTCTAAATACATTTCAACCTGTGATTCCAGGTGGACTAACCTCTATTCTTCAGCCACTGGATGTTGTTTTAAACAAACCCTTCAAAGGCAGAGTCAGGGAGAAATGGATTGCCTGGATGAAATCCGATGACAAAGAGTGACTGCAGGTGGAAATCTCAAGAGACCTGGCTTATCTCTTGTGTCATCCTGGGTTAAAACATCATGGGAAGACATGCCGAAAGAAATGATCATCAAGAGTTTTTTAAAGACAGGCATCAGCAATAAAATGGACGGCACAAAAGATGACCTGCTGTGGGATTCAGATCCAGGCTCACAAGAAAGTGAAGAAACTGAAGAAACAGATGTTCTCGCCAACTGGGGCACTGATGAAAAATTAACTCAAGAAAAGGGGAACAATTGTTTGGTGTATCTGATGACGAATCGGATTTGGAAGTGTTTTAAATTGTAAATTTCATTTGTGAATTGTGTTCATACTGGTAGTTTGCTTTACCAGGGTACCGTATGTTGTCAGTAAATGTTTTGTCATAGCTGCACGCTTTCAACAGCATTTGTCACTTACAATCCTTGGTTTAAGCTGAGAAAAAGTGAAAAAAAAATGTATACCAATTTTCAATCAAAAAATTAAGGGTGCGCGTTATACACGAGTGCGGGTTATACTTGAATAAATATGGTAAGCAAAAAGCAGGACTGGAAGAGAGCTGAGAAGTTCTTAAAAACTGAACTTAGCACTAGGTATGTGTTTTTAGTCAGCCAATGCATCTATCCCATGTTTAGAAAGCTGTGTATGAGTGTGGCAGAAGATTTATAGAAGAGCAACTAATTAATAATAGAGTTTACATGACTTGCAAAGCAGGATTCTTCTGGTGCTTGTACTGTAGGCCTATCCCTTCTGCAAACTACACAAAAAATTCCAAACCGCAAAGCAGCTATTTGCACAGCATAAGAATCTATCGACCAGAAAAGAAGTGAAAATGCAGTTGCAGGTGTTGAAAGATTGAATTTTCCAGAGGATAATGAATCTGTCCTGCTGTAGTTAAAAAAGTAGAAATTAAGCTTGCAGCTTCTTTATGATGACATTGCTCAACAGCAACTAAACCCGAGCTGTACTTTTATCGTACTAAGCATGGCAAAACAGAAAAACAACTTTCTTTGTTGCGACTGTTTGAGACTGCAAAGCAGACGAAGGTCTGTCTCAACATCCTGTTTGCAGACACAAGACGGTGACATAGGAGAAAGAAATTGTTACTCAACTCAGCATGAGATTACCAAGTTGCCAAAAAGGCAGTTGACGACCCGGTCACGACCTTCGCATGGGAGTTCGTCATAGCGTTAGCTATGTTAAATTATTGGCCACCGGATGGACAGCTGGAGTGGTTAACAAGGCAAAGGAAGAGTCGTCGCTGAGCGCCGCCTGGCAAATCGGAGGACCAAGATATTGATCATTTAAGTGAAATCGTAAAAAAGCATGAAAAACCAGCATTAAGCTGTAAGGTCTCTGCTACAGAATATATTTGGTATGTATTTGGTTTATTTTTAGACTAAAATTGGTACATCCGTTGTAAGAAGAGTTGGCACCCTGGTCCAATGCTGATGCTCTCTGCCACTGCTTGCTTAGTAGTTTGTTATTAGAGTTTTTGTATCGATAGCGCACAGACCACGTTCACGTTGTTCTGTTGCCGTGCCATCGTCAAAGCATTTTTTGCTGCTGCTGATCGGAAGCCCTTTGTAAATGAAAATTTGTGCACCAGCAAATCTGTGAAACTGAACTTCAAAACGGGTGAGACTGAGAGCCAAAGCTTTGCTTCGGGTGGTCAACTTAATTAAAATGCGGTTGAAGTTGCGAGACTAAAAAGCACTCATGCCTGACTAAGTTACTTTGTTGTTAGTAGCATTTGAGGAAACCAGCAATTCAACATGCAAGATGACCTTCGTCACACGCAATCTCTATACTGGGCAACACCCCAAAACTCTATAGCTGTCAATCTTTTTCTTAATTTGATTTTAGTGATAGCAATTAGCGGCAGACCGAAGCCTGAAATTTGCTCCTTGCCCAGGTGGCTGAGGTGAACGCTGTTGCCCAAGAAGCACTACGGCGATTCACTTAGTGGCTGTGGATCGAATACTCAACCTTCCAACTGAGAGGCAGACACTTTTCCACCAACTGAGCTATACTGCCGCCCCCAAAGCAGTCTTTCTCATTATACCCGTAGATCTGTGAAAGGGACAGGTAGGTATCTTACTGCGTGAGACAAGATAGGTGATCTTGTGTGAAAATATGTCTTCTCATAGCTGTTATGCAACCCTTGCATAGAAATATCCAAGCTTGCATGCATTGTGAGTTGTGTTAACTTCCCATGCCGATTTTTTACTTTAGATTCAAGGTGTGTGGTGTTGTAAATGGTTGATCAACTTTACATTCTTTTTCTGGTGACATCACTGGCTTGCTGCAATTTTCAGTATGACACAAGATGTGCTTCAGCAGATTGGTGATATTCCAAACCAACTTGGATATTTGGTTTTAAATGAAGATGGAGCAGTTTTAGAATCAGATGGTGATTTAATCAATGATGAACCAACTGCAAAAGTCCTTTTCAAAATGGTCCGCATAGCTTGGAATGTAAAGTTTAACAAAGGAGATAAACATGTGAACATGCTTAGTCTTGTTTTTCCAAATCATATTCTCCATGCTACGGTTTCAAATGAGAAAGTCTATATTGTGAAGAAGCCATATGTAGCAAAAGTCTGATTTGATATGCTTGTTTGAGCATTTCGAGGATATTTCTTATTATATACTGCATCAGAACACGTGCTCAATGTTTCATTGAGTGATGTCATTTTTTTCATTCATACCTCTTGTTTGTTGTTGCTGCATTTATTGTTGTTATAAGTTGGACTGTTCGGTTTCTTTCATAAGTGTTTGACAATGCATCATTAACTTGGAACTGCTAGCAAGGTTTTGCTTGGCATTAAAAATTGGTAGAATCTCTAAACTTAAAGTGCTGAGGCATATAAAACTGCTGTTGAGCATTACGGTGATTGAGGTCCAAATTTTATGTGGTTTAGAAATCAAATCTTGTGTTTAAGTTTAATAAACTTTTACTAGAAGCGTCATTGTAGATAACTTGCTAAATGATTTCTTGCTTAACTTTTCTCATAAATTAATGAAAAATCATCTGGAGATGCAGATGACAGGCAAGTTTAAAGTGATTTTTACAGTCACAATACTTGTGTTTGACTTTAGTATTTGCTATTTTTGTGTTGCTCTCCTTTAATCACTCTTGAAGTTTTTCTTGATTGTTTCATTGTGATTTTGCAATGGTTGTACCTACTTATCCCGAGAGAGGTCATTGGTATAGATATGATTTTTGCATTATCAGTGTTTTTACCATTTGCAAAATGTAAGGTTGTGGGTGTGTAAGGTTATCTAGTCTCTCTTTTATCTAACTATAAATACACTAGTGAAAACAGCTATACTATAAAAAAATTTAACAAAAACCAGAAAAATTGTTTACTTGGGAAGTTTTCTTTCTCAACACCTTCTGCACCAGTGTATGAATATATGGTACTTTAAAATCCTGCATAGAGCCAATATTTTCATGACACTTTGCAACCACGTAACTTGCCAGTCGATTGTGCTAGAGAGCTGTTCAAACCCTCAAAAGACTCAGCGAGTCTTCCACCAAAATTTGGATAAAATAATCTTTTTGGATAATTTATCCCAAATTTAGTTATTTTGGCCATAACTTCTAATGCGGAGATGCTAGAAAGCCAACCAAAGGATCAAAAGAGTCAGAGTTTAGCCTAGTTTCCAGTAAACGCAAGAGCAAAACATTTCCCTCTTGCGGTTGGGGGCCAGGGCCCGATAACCTTGGCCACAAATGCTTAAACCTATATCACTTATGACATCATCCACAAACCCGAAACCTAAAACTTAAAATTTTTTCATTACAACTAGAAGACTTACCAAGTCTTTTGAGGGTTTGAACATGTCTTCAGCACATTTGGCTAGCAAGTTATGGAGTTGCAAAGTGACACGAAAATGCAGAATTTTCAGCTAAATCCACCCAGTGTTGAAGGTGCTAAAGAAGTTGCAACAAGACACCAGATTGTTTATTCTCTGTATGGTGTGAATTGTCATGTAAGGCTTAAGAGTCTCAAATGTTCATGGATTTTTGTGAGCCATAAGGTGACACATACTGTTCATATTTTTTCATTGTTACAGGATTAAAAGGTTTAAAAAGATTGTATTGCTATTTTATGAATAATCATATCTAATTCCCAAGTTGTCCATCACTGTGAATGCATTTTCCATATTTTTTCTGGTGTATGTTGACAGCAGATGAAACATTTAGATTCAGATGAAAGAACATGCGTATTATCAAAAGAAACTTGGATGTGATTAGTTATGATGGATGTAAGAATTCCTCTTTTTTATTTGAAACTTGAAGTTGTGGCTGTGTAGTTCGTTATTGATAAGAAATATGAATGACTAGTATCATATTCTATATATGGCTGACACTTGTTTGAACTATTTTCAATTTGTATAAAATGCTAATTGCAACTGTATCTTGTCAGAAATAAAATTTTATCTATTACGAGCATGCATCAACAATGAATATCAAATGTAATTGATCTGAATTCTCTTTATTAACACATTTGGCGACCGGTAGATTTTCCTTTTGAAGGTATAATTTGCCCGTATTGGACAAGTCTTTGCTCTCTAGCTGAATTGTCTGGTGAGTTATGGAGTTGCTAACAGATGCTAGAACCTAGGTTCATGTGAACTGTCGCACCAGTGAAGGTGTTAAGCACTCTTGTTTAATGCCCTTTCCTACACACCTAGCAAATATTAGTAACTAAGTACAGTTGGTCACATTTGTGCACTCGGCAAGTTGAACTGCAGACATATTTTGGACCTACAAATGTCACAAATCACTTGTTAGAAATGTCTACTGACATTTTTGCAATTCATTGTTGTACTGCATTTTTAGATAGAGAGCTTGAGTAAGCTTTCATAGTGATTCATCTTCAAAGGCAATGTACCATTACTTTTGTGGCATGATTTCATTGAATGATTTTGTAGTGTTTTTTTGACCAAAGTACACACATTGGAAAATTCAGACGATTGTTTACTGTGTAAACCCAAACTGTAGCTGGAAGACTAAAATATTTCATTTTTTTGCTTGTCATTGGCTACTTGCTTGATCTTGCACTTAAAACACAAACTTATACAGTAGAATTTGTCTAATTTGTCACCTCAAGGGGATTAGAATAAAGTGACGAATTATGCAAACAGGTGAAAACTATCATAACAGCTCGTAGGATATACCTTATCATAGTAACTCGTATACATAGTGCTCTTATTTGCAGTAAAATACAAGTTTATGACATTATGGTTGAATACAACAATTAATTCCTCTACTCTATCTGGACTCTTCCATTTAATCAAGTGCCTTTTAAATCTTTAATAAACTTTTCCGCGTTCTCTCAATGGGAGTCGGGTCACGCTTAGCACCTTGTGTATAAATTCGATAAACAAATTGCGAGGTGCAACGATTCTCAAATACAGATCCCTAATTTGTTGGAATTTCCATGCGTACTAGCTGCTTAGACGTCAAAAGCGAAACTGCAAATGACGAATTAGACAAACAAAATGCTTCTCAGGGATGGAAAGAGGTGACGAATTCAGCAAATTGACGAATTAGATGATGGCGAATTTGACGAACAGAAATGTTCACAAAAGATAGGAATTCTGCCGGTACTGATAAAAAAGTGACGAATTAAGCGAATTGACGAATTAGACGAGTTCTATTGTACTACTAACACACACTATCTTTAAGGACATGCTGGGATATCCACAATATGGTCGATCTGCACTTCAATTGGCTAGTTTTTCAACAGTGCACTAGTAGCAATTGTAACCTGAATGACTTGTTGTCTTCCGCAAATGTGCTGTTTGTTTGAACCTGCCAAGTAGTGCTTTCCTCATAGGTACATTAGCATAATTGCAATATTCCCACTTCCATAAAATAGTGAAAACTTCTGAGAATAAGTGAAAAATTTATGATATCCATACACACCCACAAGGAAGAGTGAGGTGAGCATGTTTTCATATAATTCTGCAATCAATGTACGAGTATAAATAAAGAGAAGACAGGCAAACTGTGTGAAGTTCTGCTAGCAATCAGCAGCTGTCACAGCCAAGTTGTTGATAATAGTTACTTTCTAAGACTTGATATTCTCCTTGAAATGTGCAAATGTACGCCTAAGTATACATATGTCCCTACTTAAGAATCCATGTGCAAGATCATGCATTTTCTTTGTTTTTTGTAATAATGATGTGGTGAAAACGGTGCTGCTAGGTAGTAAATTGTGATCATTTGATGTTAAAATGTCATCCCAAATTTAAAACATAGGCATGTTTTGTTTAAGCATCAGAAGATTACTAGTAGCAAGATTTGTATAGTTTTAATATTTTAAAATTCATAATAAATCATCACATTTTTAGTGCTTTTGCACTGATCAGCTCTGGTATTTGCACTGTTAAAGGGAACATGGATGATGTCAAAATTCATTTGAATCCTGATGTATTTGGTAAGATGTGTTTTTCAATTTGATCTTGATAGTGGCAATGTGTTGTTTTAAAGTAGTCATGGTTTTCAGTGCCATGATTAGTTTTTGAGATATTCAAACGGACATTAATCAGTTACCCTAATATTCTCAATTGTTAAAGATTTCGCTTTGGAAGAAATCTTTAAAGCTCAACTGACATGAATTTTTTTGTTCACATCGGTAGAAATTTTCGTTCTGATTCCAAATCACTAAATTTTATTAACGTCGGTGCCGTGAGAAGCAAATTAAGTTCGGGAATAGCTGAGTGGTGACTCACAGTGGTGCTACGTCATCATTGAACTTTCTCTGTGCGTTTACTTCGCGTTGGATCGCAGTCGCATTGCTTGTTAGCGTTCCATCTCCAAACACAACGCGTTTGTACTAGGGTTTTAAATTATCTCTGCAGCAACAATTCCACAGTGTCACTTGACATTGTCACACTTTGTAGCATTCATAGGGCATAAATGGCAAAATTGTTTTGAGAATGACANTGAGCAATGAGACATTCCCAATGTTGGCACACCANTATGACCCTTAATGAAGATATGAAGATGAAGCTGGCTAGGCTGTGAATATTCCTGATGTTGAGGACTGGTAAGCTTTTAAGCAGCTGAGAGATTTTATCATGTGAAATCACTGATTGATGACAGCGTCGCCGTCGGTTCCAGAAAAATATTCAGTGGGGAAGGGCAAAGCATGTAAATGGGGTGTCAAAAACAAAGGTAGATGCAATGTAAAATGCCTACTGTTTTGGTATTGAGCATTGGAAAGCCGGATAAACATTCCATCCTATGATGCCGATTGTGGTTGACAAATATTGACGGCAATCTGTCGCCTCTTTGCACATAGCTGAGACAGCACAAGGCAATTTTCATTTTTTATATTATTTTCACGAAAATGTGATAAATATGCTAGTTTATACTTTCAGAAATTCTTGCCGGATTTTTACCTTTATCTGTCCAATTTTATTGTAAACTTGTCAAGTGTGGGAAGGCCCCATGGCACCCCTATCTCCTATGACTATGAAAGAATAAATCTTCTTTCTACATCCTGTGGGCAATGCAAAAATATGTCAACTGTTAGAGGTTGTGTTTCCTGCAACTCTCGTTCAGAAGTTAATACGAAGCGAATAGAGAAAAATGCGGACTGCGTAACAGAGTATTCAGGATTTGATTTAGCCTCAAAGTGAACGTTTTGGAAGCTGACTACATCTAATATCAAGATGTAAACAGGCTACGCTTGCAGAACGAATTCATTCATGAGTACATGTGATTTTGTTTGAAAAAATATCGGCATTTCAAACATGTTGTCGTTCGTTGTGTGGGTTAAATATTGAAATTCACGCAAGACATTTTTTTGCAATGTGACTTTTTCTTTTTTCACTTAAAACTTGCACACACATAGCATACTGAAGATTCGTGTGATGGATTTGGAAGAATCAGCCAAAAAAGAAGAGATTTGCCTGCTTATTTTTTCCAAAAGTAGACAACGATTTTTATTTTAACATTCATGCACCTGCAAGTACCCTTGCTTAATTTTTGAATAAACATGTGAAAACATCCTGGCATTTGGTTGTCGTGCGTAGTCATGCAGTATGAAGTGCATCAAAATATGCAGGAGGTGTTGAATCTTAATGCACATTGGTGCACGGCTTCATCTTTACTGATCTATTTTTCACAAGCTGACATGGGAGGAGACCTTTGGCAAGCAACAACACCCACAGCTGCATTGTAGATGGGTTGCTTTCCTGGAAGGATAAAAACTTCTTCCATTAATAGTGTGATATTAGTACATCTAGTGTGATATTAGTTCTAGTGTAAGTCTAGTCTAGTGTGATAGCACTAGATTTTGCAAAGTTTTCATGTAGTCAAAGCCAACAGTGTTGTTTTGTCCTGGATTAATTTTCAAATCTGCAATCGTTTCAAACCTTGATGTACTTGAAAAGCATGTTTATTATCTTCTTTGTCTGTCTGAGCTGCAAGCAACATTCACAAACAGCTTCATTATAAAATGTTTATTGTTTGAGGCTCATGTTGCAATGACAAGTCTGCATCAGTGCTTATCAGCAAGGAGGTCAATCTTGTTATGTTTAATCCAAGCACTGTATAGAGCTGAAGATGCATGCTCAGTAGGTGTAATATCCACTGAACCAACATCATATTGTTGGATTCAGCGTTGTGGAAGGATCCTTTTGATGAATAATGCTTAATTCAAACAGTTTGAAAGTTCATGGGGCATAAGCGTAAAACGTTTGTGGCATGGTTTGTGTGCTGGCTTCACTACATCTTGTGATTTAACAGGTATAATATTAACACTTTATGGTTTAGTTCTTATCTAATATTTGAAACTGTCATACCTGCATATGCATATGATGCATATTGTTGTGGCTGTTTTTTGCTGTTGATGCAATACATAAGAATGTGATATTCTTCATTTTAACAGATTTTTTTGAAGTTTGGATATAAAACAACTAATAAAGTGCTTCTAGAGTTAAGTCCAGTTACAAAGTTGAAAACAGATCGCTGTGTAAGCACATGGTATCTATATTTTCTTTGTTTTTTAGAGTTAAATTCATTTAAGTTAGTGGATTCTTGTGCAATCAGAATGCCGTGAAAACTTGTTTCAGACATTGAGCCTACTTTAAGTCGTAAGTCGGTTGATTTTTTCATAAGACATACATGGTGTAACAGTTTTAAAGTACTGTGTAATGGTGCAGCTATTAACAAGAAGTGTGTGTCCAATAAGCTTAAGGAATTGCATGTACAGTATGCCCACTTAACCCTGTTGCAGAAGGATTAAACATTTTTTGTTTGCATGTATCGGCCATTTGCTAAGTGTACTGTTTATAGTATATATATGCTTTTGAATGCTAGAATCAGCAAACAGCATTAAAAGATCGAACAGACCTAAGAAAAAGAAAAAGTTTTTTGATGATGCACCTGGAGAACTAACTCCCCAAAACTCACATAAAGGCAAGATCAAACCAACTAAAGAGAAAGATCAACAGTAAGTTTCAACATGGAAAATTGTGTTTACTGCTGCATGGGTTATCACTGTGGTTACTTTTATTAATACTGTAGTAGTGTTTGTTGATGGCAGTTAGGTCATCAATAATGAAAATGTTGAATTAACATCTTGTTGGACAAATGCATTGGGTTGTGAAGCTACACTTGTGCTCATGCTGATTTGCACGGAAGGTCGTTTATATTCCACTGACGATAGTGTGCAAAGCCTGCTGAAAGCTGACAAAAACTGTAGGAAACAGAAATGTAATGGTTGTACCGCAGTATCTTTTGTGCTTTGTTGCAATGAATGAAACATTAATTTTGTGCAGGCCTGATGTTATCGATGTTGTTGAAATTGAAGCGTCAGAGAAAATGGAACCAGCTATACAGGTAATATTTAGGATTTGAACCATGCAATTATTGTTTCGTGCTAATTATTTTCCAACCCTCATTTCTTCTGTGAGGATCGCATGGGCAGCAACTCTAGATGGCCTTTAAACACCTTACGGTTTATGGCAACCTCTGGTAGTTCTAGCTCCACACCAAAACGTGACTGAGCCAGATCAGAGATGTAATCATGCCATCTGGTCCTCAGTTGGCCTGTGGAGTCTTTCCAGGTGGGTGTGGACAGCAGATGTGGATTTGTCCACCTATTTGGGGGTATTCTGACGACATGGTCAGGCCATCGCAGCTGGTATGTCTCTGCACCTAAGAAAAGTGGTGCAAGAAACTGGGCTTTGTGAATTTCACTCTGCGCACATTGTTGCACAGCATTGCATAAAAACGTTTTGTGAAAGTCCCATCTCTGCCTCTTGCACATGTGGGATCACTTTTTAGGTTATTAGCCAAGATTAGTGAACCAACCTTGTGGAGGATCAAAGAATAGTTTGAAAACTGAAAGTTTTGCGGTGTTTGAAAGATCTCATTTTGGGGGTTAAGAAATTGTATTGAAAATACAATAATGCATTAGGTAAGGGTATAATCTATGATCAAAAAGTGGTCAAACAAAGCACTTACTGCGAACAATATAGCCACAAATGTCGAAAACAGTATTTTATTCAACGTTTCAGCTTTGTCGTATTTCGTAAACCATCATCAGGAACAATACTGAAATATATCAACGAAACAGAAAAGTAAAGATGCGCTTTTAGTTAAATATTTCGCGGATCACCTTGGTAACAAAATGGAATCTAGACGATACATGTGACGTATAATATTTTTATGATACTGTAGACAATTTATAACCTTTCCGCTGTAGCTGCTACGATTACATGCCGAACGGATTTCAGTTGCGTGTTTCGACTGACTAAACCTTTTAGCTGTTTTACTTTGAGTGCCATTTTCTATGAAGCAGGGGTTCTCAACCTTTTTTCTCCCGTTTACCCCTTGTCAGCTTCCTAACATAAAATTTACCTCTTTTGTTTATTCACTAGCGCTGCAGAAAAAAGCAAAGTGTTGTAACTTCAGCATCATTAAATTTACCCCCAGGATAGGTAAAATTAACCCACGGTTGAGAACCCCTGCTATAAAGCATAATGAATTATTATCAATAACTTGAGCTTGTTGCGAACTTGCGAGATACCCCTCTGAAGTGGTACAGACTACTTCCACAAGAGACCGCGTCGTGAGCGCAAAACTGTCGTTACACATATACAATCGGATCTTAGGCGTTTTTGGCGAGGTTGTACATCAAAGCCGTACCCGCGAAAGCTAGGTCATACTGCTAGAGTGTCGCAGACAGGATTTTGCCAAGCAGGTGGTTGAAGTTTTAGAAGCAAAAAGCCATAAAATAAGGAATTGCTTGTCGCTTATTTGCTGCATCGGATTTTCCTAATAGGTTGTCATCTTGTCTCATCAGTGTCCTTTCACACTGGTGAGCTAAAGCAGGTCAAAGTTGAAAATCTACGCTACTGCGATCTCTAGAAAATGTCATATAGTGTGCAAGCCGTTAGCAACTTGTAAGAAGATAACCGCAGATTACTCGGAGGAGCCATAAGCCTTTATTTTAACAAAAAAGCTTGCGCGAAATCGTAATTATGTTTGACTGGCTGATGACCTCGCATACGGTTTATCAAGATTTAAGTCTGCACTGTATCTCCAACAAAACAAATCCCGCGTAGCGAGTCAATAAGAACCGGGGAAGTACACATCTGGTCACCTTGTGTCTTAAGGGACAAAAAAATTATATTTGTGGGCTTACAGGGTCAATTTTGAAAAAGGAACCCATGCACCATTCGATTTGGGACATTTTTGAAAAAACTCTCTCGGAATTTTGCTGCACCGTGACAAAAATCCACGATATGAATATTACAATTGCTCTCCGTGGAATGTATTTTTACCGAGACACTTTAGCAATCACATGTTGGTAACGTGGCGCAGGATCGGCCTGTGGATGATGAGGAGGCTTGGCTGGATGCGCTCGAAAAAGGCGAACTTGATGATAACGGCGATATTCCGAAAACAAAAGACCCTTCGTTAATGACTGCTCGACAGAAGGCTTTACTGGAGCGGGCAAGAACTTCTAACCCTGTTGAAAACGTGTCGGTCGCACCGAAAGAAGAGCTGAGTGAAGAAGCGAAGAGAAAACGCGAAGAGAAAAACCGTCGACGAAAATTGCAAGTATGTCGTTGTGGATGAGTAATGTTGCTAATTGAGGCAACGTGATTGCTTTAAATTTTTCGCGCCCTGCCTACACGACAACTTTCCGTTCAAGCGCACTGCTTTACTCCTTGACGGTTTAAATCAGTTGCGCTTTTCGAAGTAAAGTTGCCATATTTTTGCATTCACATGTGTTTTAGGTGAAACAGGGGCTTCCATACTGTAGCATGCATTCATGAGCGTTGCAAGTTTAGGCTTCAGGACCGTTTTGTTTTTGTCCAGCAGCGCGTTAAACGGTGGTGGATTGCATGCGTTTGTTTGACTTTCATGCACTAATGGGATCGGCGGTGCATCCAACACTCAACCTGCTTCTGCTGTTCAGAGAAGTTTTAAAAAACAGTGCAGATCATTTGAATGGGTTGAGTTTGTTGCTGAATGCTGAGTGGAGCACGCGTCTTTTAAGTAGACGGATTTGATGCGATACCGGGTCGAGACGCACCGAAGACTTGAAAAACGATACTTCGGCATTTTTTGTACTTGGTGTTAATCCTTGGGTGCAGGAGAAAAAGTCACGCGAAAGAGATGGTATTTCGGCTTTTGATAGCCCGATAATATTCTATTCTCACTACAGTCGCCTATAAGGTTTCCAAGATTTTTTGAACATCCTGTCCAAACTGCTTTCAGTTGTGGAATTAGCTTGAGTGGATGATCGCATTTGATTTTATAGCCCGTAGTGACGTCGCTAACTGTAGCATTCCATCTGTTCCTTGCCAAACTGCCTTGAAGTCAGTGCCATGGCCTGGTAATACGAGGCCCTCCAAAGTTGTTGGTTAGAGCCCCATTGATAGCGTTATTATAGTACTTAAAAGTCACTAGGTTGTGGTGAATTTTGTCGATTATGCTTATCTACAGGGCTATAAATGCAGCTGCATTTGCAAAGAAAGAGGTATAGTTTTACTTTACTAACACCATATACATGCTTCAGCGCAATGACGCCAATTTCTAAAAGTTGAAATTCTTACACCAAGTGCGAAAACGTAAAAGTCGTTTTACCGCTGAAGCCTTTGCTAAATGCAGAACAATTACGAATTGGCAAAAAGCCCTTTGAAGTAACACACCCATTTATTTTGCCAAAACACTGAATCCGAAAAGCTTCCTTGGCAACATACGAACATTTACGTATGTTTGAAATTTGTGGAAGTATATTGCTTGCTATAACCTTCACTTGCAAGCATTAAATAGTGCAACGCTGTACATTTCATAAAGGTAAATTATAGGTTATTCTTTTTAAATGAATTGAGATTACGCAACGCACATATAATCTATTTGTATAATATCACATATCAATGAATTTTGTAGTTTGCAATTGTTTCAATGCTGCTTGTGGCGGTTGTATTATGATCAGATGGAGACATTACAAGTACCTTTTTGCTTTATCTAGTCTAGGGTCTGTACCCTATTTCATGTAGCAAGCGTGTACAGCTGCAATTACGCAAAGTGATATAATCATGTCTCTGCAAACAATGCCAGCACATGTTCTATGTAATACAGTATTTCTTTGAAAGCACCATATAACGAAGAAACAGTTTGGGACACGGTTTTGTGATCTTGCTCCAACATCCACGATGTCGTAAATCAGTAAAATAAGTAAATTTGCTGTCGTGCAACGAACATCTCCAAGCTGACAACATTTTTTTTTTTGTTAATAATTCTTTCCACTTGGCGTTACAATATTAACTTTAATAACTGAGGCAACTTTCTACTGCGCCCGCATCAGGTCAACTATGTAATAAATATGTCTTCAAAGGGTCGCTTCGTGTAAATGAGATGTGGTGAATTGGTTGTACGAAGCTTTTTTGGCGTGGCATGTTTCTAACCAAGCTTCATTTCCTTGTTCAGGCAGTAAAGCGGGCTGAAGAAAACAAGAAGCAGACGATCGAAAAGCTGGTTCAAGGTTCCAAGTTAAATAAGGACCAGACAAAGAATTCCCGGATCGCTGCTCTTCAAAATGTGCCCATGATAAAGTACATCAGTTCTTCAATGTCCACCAGTCTTTCTTTTCCGGAGGGCTTCGACTATCCTCTGAAAGCTCAGAAAGCCAAGAGTCCTCTGCCAGTGAGGAAGTGCGTGCAGTGCGGAAATCCGAGGAAGTACGATTGTTCACGCACGGGAGCCTCTCTGTGTAGTTTCCAATGCTACAAGAAAAACTTAAATCAAGTACAGATCACATCCGCTGTTTCTTGACTGGTGCTTGTGGAAGCATACGGTCTGCTGACAACTCCACCATGTCTTCGAGGAGAACTGGCATGCAAACGATTAAACCGAAGTGGCCTGGGGCTTGAGCTTCTCTGGTTGTGCATCGATTGCAATGTAATGATAGCTGATGTCAGTCCAAATAGTCACCGTCATTAGCGGATGAACAAAAGACATTGGACCGAAAATCTTCTCGTCGGGCGCATTAGAACGTTTATTTTTAACATTTTCTGAACGCAACTACAAACTTGCTTTGGTGGCGATTCGCATTCAGTGCAATTCTATCGGTAAGTTTTATGACTCACAAGACACGAGTGTCGAATTATTTATGAGTAAAGCAGCGTTTAAGAGCGATTTCTACTCACCTTCCGAGAGTATTTTAATAATAATGTTTTGCATACATTTACTGGTGCAGCGCTCTGCTGAGAGTGCAAACATGGTTGTGTTAACCGCCTTGAACTTCGATCGAGTCACCCCATTCAAAAATTAAAAAGATGTAAATCGACCTTTAAGACTAATTTAGAAGTACTGTGCGAATTAATTGGGACCGTTGCAATAAAATGCAAAAAATCTCAACTCAGGTAATAATTGGTTTTAGTTCAGTAATAACAGCTCAGTGAGCAATAATAAGCTGTACAGTAAGAAATTGATATCTGAAACCCTCCTATTGATTTTATCTTTTTCGGTATTGATTGAACGAGGTTGGAGCAATCTTCTTTAGTTCTTCATCATGATACCAGAGGCGTAATTTGCCTTCAATAAGCAAAGTTTTTGTAGAGCAGTTTTGCTGTAGAGAGGTTCCGCTTTAACTATTGCCGAAAAATCCTCAATAGGGTTGAGGTCTGGAGAATTTCCAGGCCAATTCAGCAAATTCATTCCCGAATGCTTAAAAAATTTTGCATTTTCTCTGAACCATGACAAGGTGTGAGATCTTGCTGAAAAATTGGACCTTCTTGAGAGCTACCGTTTGACAGCGTGGGAATAAAATGCTTAGTCAAAATATCCTTGTACTTATCCGAATTCATGATGCCTCGATCGGGATCAGTCTTCGAGGACCTGAGGCAGAAAAGAATCCCAAGAATATCTTCGGAGGATGCTTTGGGGCTTACCGAATGTGTGCTTTTCTGATTGGCCCACCGATACTTCTAATGTACCTTGATCGATATCCCATGCACTTCAAAATGAGATTCATCAGCCAATATTACTCTTTTCCAATGCTCTGCAAACCCAATCTTCATATTTTTTAGCCCACTGAAGTCGTTTTATCATAGCGGGAGTCAACAATTGCCTCTTGCTGGGTTTTCTTGCAATCCTCCCAGAAGTGAGAAATCTTTATCGGACAGATGGATCAATTACCAAGTGGCGATTCTAGAATTAAAAAAGTGGGGGGCCACTGTGGGGCCAAGGAAAAAAGTAGGGGGGCCAACATAAATGTCTCTCCTGCTTGGTGACTTTCTGCTGTAATGAAGATGAATTTGTTATGATTAAAGCTGTCAAACCCAACATAGGCTTGTGACTATGGTCAGAAACGTTGCCAGAAAGTCTTTACGTTTGCGCAGAGGTGCTTGACATTCTAAAAATTGCCAAAAACTGCACTGATTTACGGTGCTTCATATTTCAATTTAGTGAGGCTTGTAGCTTTGTTTGGGGGGCTAAGCCCACCAAAGGTCTTAACACCCCCCAAACAAAGCTACAAGCCTCCCTAAATTGAAATATTTTGTTTGGGGGTGCTAAGCCCTCCCGTGGCGACGGGCCTGAATATCGTTAAATATGACCTAACGTTATTGTTCACTAGAGACACTTAAGCACCACTAGATGCGATCGCACACTTGCACTGCTATGTCAAATATTCTGTGCTAAACGCGCAACTTCCATAGCACTACACATGTAAAATGAAACACCATTTCCTGTACACCAGGCCTGCACAACTAAGAAAGCTCGAAGGGCCGAATTATCAACATGTATTTTTGCCGCGGGCCGCAAAAGTCTTTCATTTTGATGTGGAGATTCAGTTGTGGTTTGGAAGAATTCCTGGAAGGACAATTGCTTATTCGAGTTCGAGCTTTTGCAACATTTTCTGCAATTGAGAAAGCTTTCGCGGGCCTTGTGTTGTGCAGGCTTGCTGTACAAAATTGTGCCGGCCCCACACGAACGAAAACAGCTGCACGAAAGTGATAGCAATTAACATGAAAGCGAAATGGTTTCAACGAGGAATGCCATCCTGACACAGAGACAAGTAGGCGGGGTAGGCTGGTGATAGCCAAGTATTTTCGTCAAACTGTTCTTACTGCAAAGCAAGTTTTTTTTTAATAAACCAACCATCTGCCAATAGATTAGTCAGGGCCGGTTTTAAGCCGATTTGACCGATTTCGTCTAATCGGGCCCCGCGCCAAAGGGGGCCCCGCGTTACTCCTAACCAACGCAAACTTACACTTTATCGAAGTTGCTAGTGTAATGCCGACGTTGAACTCAGTGTTTTCTTAAGGTGTTTTAAGAGACCAAAACGGTTCTAAGTTTTTTTCCAACGCAGTCGTGTAGGAAGCGAGGGTGCAAGCGCAACCACAAAATTTTGATTTGTTGAAAATCCGGGTAAATTCCCCAAACATCTGGCCAAAATTCCTGAAAATCCCGGCAAAAACAAAAAATTTGGACAAAATCCCTGATAATCTGTGCAAAAATGGTGCCCAACCTTGTTTGACTTCAAAAAATGGCAACCGACGTTTGCAAAAAACCACATGAAAACCTTTTTTTGGAGGCCACATCAAAAAGAGGTCTTTATTATTTTTGTGGTAAAAAATTTGTGGGCAAAAGTCGCACAAAAACTTTTCGGGCAAGTTTGGGAAAATTTGGGCAAAATTCCCTAGAAATTTGCCTGCTCCTACACCTATGTTCCAACAGTCTCTCAAAGTACAGTATAAACTCGCTTCACTACCACAATCAAAGTACACCAAAACCTTGCTTTACAATCAACTCGGTATGCAGATAAAACGTTTGCGGTCCCTCAAAATATCTTGTATTCAGCAAGGTTAACCTTAAGAAAAACCCTGGTGGGGCCCACAGTATTTTGTAAGTGTAGATTCGTTGCCAACGAAAATTGAAGTGAACTGCGTGTGTTTTTACGCCCTCATCAGAATTCTGTAGTACGAATTGTCATTGTATTCACTAACGTCTGGAGATTGTTTTTCAATAGCACCTCTTTAAGGCAGAGAGGGCTTAAGTTTTGAAACTGTTTTCTGTTTCATTTATAAAAGCGTTTCGTATTTCTATTTGGCAGGTCAGGTTTCAATAGTTGCTGCAAAATACGGTTCGATAGTATTTAATGTTTCAAAAGTTCGTAATAGCAAATGTGCGCTCCGTAGTCCGTCTTTTATAGCGTTCAGTTTCCCTCTCGTAGCGATTTGATGAGGCACCCTGAGATTAGCGAAAACATTTGAAATAAACCTAGTTTTAATTATGAACGACTGTTTCAGGTGTGCAAAGCATAACGGTTCTAGTAATAGAAATTACTAACAATTAAGCCATTTGCAAAGTAACAGAAGTGACAATATGGTGCAAGTGAAGTAAGCGTAATGATGTTCGTGTGGCGACAATTGCATCATGAAATACCACCGAAACAAGGATTGTGGCATCAATCTTACAGATTGCTTCGTAATTTCTGAGATATAACCGAAATAAATGAAAGTTGCGAAAAGTCTGAAAAGGTGGAAAGTGGAGTAACTTTTGGGGAAGTTTGAGGCACTACACTACTTGCCTATTTTTTGAAAAATTATAAAATATGTTTAAATTTACTGGGACATCTACAATCACTTCATATATTTCTTCATTATTAATAGAGAAAAATTTTGTAACCTTCTCCGGGATATTCAAACTCTGCTCTAATAAGCGGTTTGTACTCCTTTAAATGGTGCTCTGTAAGTGGTTTTCACTGTAACCATTTTTCACGTGTAAAGCATTAGTGATAGGCAGATGTTTTGTTTTCGGCTTTAGCAGTCACATTTGGACTATTTATTAAATAATATGTTTTGTGTGTAACTAAGCTAAACATGATGAGCCAAAGACCAAGAGACATAGGCCCAAAATGTCAAGTGGCAGCCAAAAGAGGTTAAAGCTAGAGCAAACACAGACCGAAGCAGAAAAAGAAAGGTGCGTTGGACAAGTATTTCAACCACTGAGGGTATGCCCTCAACCAGGGCTGTGGAGTCGGAGTCGGAAGGATTTTCAACCTGAGGAGTCGGAG
>JGI24022J15233_10001159_pt1 | contig 20885 bp, 13 predicted proteins | sample Ectturendosymbi2_FD_15233 | JGI IMG/M metagenome (IMG submission 15233) | reverse complement strand
AATTTGGGGGACTAGGCCCACCAAAGCACCCCGTGGCGACGGTACTGCAGTGGCCCCCTTTCAGCTAAGTTTTCCCCCCAGCTCAAACCTCTAGTTATGCCACTGCCTGCCACACGCAACTTTCATTAATTATGAAGTGAAGTCCTCATTTTGTAGAGACCAACATTGCAAAACTTTTCCTGCACACGTTTTTACCGGTCACCACAAATCCGCCATTAAAGTTTATTTTAAAATTCCCCCCTTACAGCATCTAATTGTCCAACGGTGGGGCTGTGCCTCGTGTTGGGAACCACTGGTGTAGGCCAACGCATATGAACTTGAACCTCTAGCCAGAAACTTATAACACCCACTAGCCACCAACTTCGAAAAATTTAAGCTAATGGGAAATCACTTATTATAATATTCAGTTTTTCAAAACTTAGAAATATCCATTTACCAGAAAATTGTAGATCCTGTCTAACATACATGAAAAATAAAAATTTTTTGCCCGTCATATATTGTTTCTTAGAACAGTACATTAGTTTGAGCAAAAATACTGCTGTTTTATTGAACCGACACAGTACAACATATAAAAACAACCAATGGACAGCTCCAAAACTGTCACATCTGCCGCTGCTCTGAATCTCGACCGGTCGATCCGATCGGCTTACAAGCTCTTCAAGAAATTCGATACTGATAAAAGCGGTTCTTTGGAGTATGACGAAATAATGACTATGCTCAAGGCAAGTTAATGTTGTCACTTTACTTTGGTACGATGTATGTTACTTCCTGCAAGACACGCTACAATTCATAACATTCAACTCGTTGTTACCAAGGTTGCGGAGTGGGAGGTAAAATATCCGACTCCAACTCCCGATTCCGACTTTCCAAAATTTCCGACTCCGACTTTCCAGAATTTCCGACTTTGACCCCGACCTTTCCAAAATTTCTGACTCCGACTCCTTTTTATAAAGGGAATGAAATTTGGCTGTTAAAATCAGTGGAAATCGTGGTACACAGCAAGAAACCTGTTTCAACTAAAGTTTCAAAAGAAATTGTACCATTTCAACAAGAATTCCCGATCTAGGAGAAAAAATGATCCACCTGGACATCCGGAGTCGGAGTCGGACAAAAAAATCCGACTCCGACTCCCAGTGTTGTTAGGAATCCGACTCCGACCCCATCCAAAAACCTCCGACTCCGGCTCAGACTCGGCAACCCTGGTTGTTGTAGAAGATATAAAACTGTTGCTCGTTTGAAATTGTAATTTTTCTCTGTCAATGTTTGGAGACAAAACTTCCAGGCTGTTTTAAGTAGCTATACAGCACCAAGGGCTGGCTAAGGAAAGATTGCACAAAACATCTAATAAGACTGTTTGATTAATACAACGCTTTTCTGTCAAATATTCTATAATGCATGCTTGAACTGGCTTTATTCATGTTTGATTTGATGTTTGAACTGGCTTAATTCATGCTTGCTCAAATAACTTACCAGGTTTCACTGTTCACATATTAGGTAACGCCTCGAATAAAAGTAGTAATAATTCAGTCAACACCAACTTTTTTGGAAAGCGGAAATAAGTGTGTTGTGCGTATAGGCGACAAATCATCTGAGATGTTGAGTAAGCTGTATGCAAACGCTCAGTAGCTGCAAAAGTATTAATCATCATGCCTTGGGGGAAATCCTCTGCGTATACGTGAATGTTAGGGTCAGCAAGGTTGACAGGTGGCAAATTACTCTTGCAGCTGCTGCTCATGTTCGTAGCAGACGGTTGCTTTCGCACCGCCACATCTTACAAGTTCGCTAAAATCGGACAATGTTGGCTAAAGGTGGGAAAAATTATTTGAAGAATTCGAAAAGTTTTCTTATAAATCCGGCAGTTTAACATATTTGTAACATTAAAAAAATTTAGTGATTTTGTTTTTGGTATCTATTACAGTGATTATGTGAAGTTAATTGCAAAGCCTTTTTTGCTCTTGGCGACTGAACAAATGTTCATCCTGATCTTGTATAAACCCTTACAAAGGTGATATGATTGTTGTTTGTCCCCGCAAGGCTACCTCCGTTTATCGTGTTGGAAGGCACTGATGTCAACTTTTGTTGTTTTTTGATCTTTGGCAGTAATTTTCAACTTCTTTCTGTTTTTAATGTTTCCCACCCAAGCATTTTTGTTCCCCTTCGGCTGTGCTGCTNATGCAAGATGTTTTTATTTATCATTTATTTTATTTATTGATTTACAAACAGCCAATGATGGCAGGCCAAGGCCTGAAAAAATCATTGGCAACGCAAAGGTTAACAAAATAGGCACACACACACAAAACCTTACAAAGAGACAACACGGTAGATGGTAAAGCTGTATTAAAAGGGTGGGTATAAAAACAAACACGTCTGCTCAAACAGCCATAAAGGCGGATTTTTAGACAGATTGGGATGTCCAAACAGATGTATTTTGCTTAATTCGATGCGATTTAGTGAAGTAAATTCGGAATGGGAAAATACGTTTTTATCAACAAGAATCTTAGAAACATTTGAAATCAACAGTTGGCGTGATGTATAGGTGGACAGCAGACAGTAAAAAATATGGAGTTCAGTTTTAATAAAACAGATCGACAGATCTGATTGTAATGACCATCTATGTTCAGTTTACTATGTCCTGAATGAAACATACACAGATGGCAGTTGCGTTTGTACTGCAATCATGCAAATGCCAAACATTAGTCTCTTTGGTAAGGAACAAGGCATTTTTTGAACCAAAATCATAAACTTACTTGGAAATGCTTTACTTGAACTAAGCCAGGCAATGTGTCCACGGTTCCTATCTAGAGAAAGCAATGTGAAAAGAGCTTTCGGAACAACTTTTTATCATTTTCTATCACAGTCAGGGGTGTAGTGGGGTGGGTACTCCTTCCCACATCTTTTTGTACCAGATTACACTGAAATATGGCTACGATCTCGCAGATGTGTTAGCGACACGCAGATTCGCACTACTAGTCAAAAGTCTGCAGTGAAAAGAGAAAATTTTCAACGCAGGGGAAATTTTCAACGCACATTGAACCATCAGTTGGAGGAGCTCTCAAAACCATCAGAGGGTCCACCAAATGCAACAACACTTACCGCTGAATGGGAGTCTATTGCGCCTTGCCCACCGCGGTGGACACGATCTTGTCCACCGCGAAATCCGCCCTTGGCGTCATGCACAAGCGACATCAAGATTGGTTTGATGCCAACCGGAAGGAAATCCACGCCATTTTGCATGAGAAAAACTTTGCCTATAAAGCCCACCTTCAGCAGCCCAAATCCACTGTTCATTATCAACGATGGATCAGAACTCGTTTCCAAGTCCAACACCACCTGCGCGAGATGCGCAATAGCTGGTGGATGACAAAGGCACAGGAAATCCAGGAACATGCCAACAACAACAACATCAGGGCTTTCTATGAAGCTTTGAAGAGTGTATTTGGTCCAATCAGACGTTCTTTCTGTCATGTAAAGGACAGCTCCGGGACGTTACTCATTAAAGAGCGCGACGGAATTCTTTCGTGATGGGCAGAACATTTTAAGACTCTCCTAAACAAAAGGAACCCTTCTGACAGTTCTTTTCTAGACTCCCTTCCCTCGCTGCCTCCCATCACTTGCCTCGACAACACACCCACCCTGACTGAAGTTCGATCAGCCATCTCTGGTCTCAAATCCAACAAAGCCTGTGGCGTGGATCACCTACCAGCCGATGTGTTTAAGTACGGGGGAAAGGACATCCATGTCCATCTGCAAAATCTGGAGCGCTTGCCGAGTCCCTCAACAATGGAAGGATGCTAGCATTGTTGCCATATACAAAAACAAAGGTGACCGTGCCGACTGTGGTAACAGCCGTGGCATCTCGCTGTTATCAGTCGGTGGCAAGATTTTGGCCAGAGTAATGCTTAACCGACTCTTGACACACGTTGCTGAAGTAATACCACCTGAAAGCCAAGGTGGTTTCCGCCGGGGTCGCTCCACTGTTGACATGGTCTTGTTCGCACGTTTGCTTCAAGAAAAATGCCGCGAACAGCACCGGCCACTCTGTATGGCATTTATAGACCTCTCGAAAGCTTTTGACACCATAGATCGAGCTATCCTGTGGAAAAATCTTTCTAAATTCGGTTTTCCACCTATCTTGCTGGCAATCCTACGGGATTTTCGCGATGATATGTCCGCGCAGGTTATTTATGGCGGCGCAAGCTCTGAGTTTTTTCCAGTGCTGGTTGGTGTCAAACAGGGCTGCGTGCTGGCACCTGTCATCTTTAACATCTTCATGACTGCTGTCGCACTATATGCTCGTAACTCTTTCCTCCAAGACAATGGGATCTCCGCCAAGTATCGCCTTGATGGCAACCTGTTCAACCAACGTCGTCTCAATGCGCAAACCAAAACATCTGTTTTCTCATTCTTATGAGCTTCAGTATGCTGATGATACAGCATTANTAAGTCACACTGCTGATGGCCTTCAGCAACTCCTTGATAGCATGTTTGATGCATACAGTCGTGCTGGTCTTGTTGTTAATATTAAAAAGACAGAAATACTACAGCAGTGCACTTCGCCAAATCCTGCTCCACCTGTCTTCAGCATCAAAGACTGCCCCATCGCCAATGTGGATCAGTCTGTATACTTGGGNACTGTCCTAAACAACAAGCTTGATCCGTCACCTGACATCCAGCGTCGCGTACGCCTTGCTTCAACTGCTTTTAGACGACTCTCACAACGAGTTTTTTTAACCGAAGCCTGAACCTCAAGACCAAGATGGCCGTCTGCAAGGCTGTCTGTGTCTCAACGCTACTTTGTGGTTGCGAGGCATGGGTCCTATATCGCCGTCACATCAAGACGCTTGAACAATTCCACATTTCTTGCCTTCATCGAATGCTTAGACTACACTGGTGGGACAAAATCCCCCACGTAGAGATCCGTCACCGTGTCCACTGCCTTTCGATGAAGGCCATCATTGTTGAGCGCGAGCTCAGATGGACAGGGCATGTCATCCGAATGCCGGAAAACCGACTGCCGCGCCGTGTGCTGTATGGCGAATTAACAGAGGGCCGAAGATCTACTGGCGGACAGTTTAAACGTTCTAAAGATTGCCTGAAGGCAATCTTTAAAACGCAACACTTAAGAAGAATGCTATTCCTCCTGACCAACTGGAAACATTAGCAGCGCGTCGCAAGGGCTGGCGAGACATTTGTACCACTGGCATCCTCTTCATGCAAGCAACGCAGGATAAAACTGGAGATGAGCGTCGTCGACGACGGCATGAACATGCTGCTCGGAACAGAGAAAACAACTCCGCTTATCTGTGTCCCACCTGTGGCCGTACGTGGCTATCACGCATAGGACTGTACAGCCACGAACAATCCCACCTCCAAAGATAAGATGATGGATCGGACTCGTCGTTTCGACGTCCAACGAAGAGGGAGAGAGAGCAGTGAAAAAGAAGATCCAGTGTGGAAATTCTTATAGCCGAATGCTCACTTTATTCCAACGTTTCCCAAAGTGGGTTCCGCGGAACCCATGGGTTCCATAGACAAATCTGAAGCGTTCTACGAGCAATACTTTCCAGTTTTAAGCAAAAACTGCTGATATGTCCTTTAACCCTNGGGGCGTGTGGCAACCGCTGTATCGTTTGATCTGGCTTTCCTTTTTCCCCGTTTTGCTCATTGGTAATGCGCAGTGTCGTCGCAATACTTACGTGAATCAGGTTTTTCTCGATATGCGCAAACGAAGACCAAGTATCGCGCCAGATTGGTCTCTACATCAGATGCAAGAATTCAAATATCAGCTATTAAGCCGAACTTTTCAGAATTGTTGCAGTCCAGAAAATAAATACATTGCCCTCCATAAGACCTGCTTGTTGTTGAATTGTTTATGCTTTATTGTTACTTTTACTGTGCATAAATTTTTTACAGTACGAAACCTTAATAACGGCAATTTGGGTGAAAAAAGCGTTTATATTTACTTGGCAGTTTTCGAGGGGGTTCCTTGTCTACTTAAAATAACCTTGCAATGTTCCGCGGACAAAAAGTTAGGGAACCACTGCTTTATTCGAACTATTTGGTGCAGTGTTCCTTTTATTTGGTGTAGGAACGGCGTTCCCTGATCGCAGCATTGAGATTATGTGATTGTTGAAACAGTTAAATTTTCAGCAGCATTAACCAGGACGCGTCCAAAGAAACTAATGTGCAAAAAAATTGTTTTGAATCCAAATTCGTTCAGATCCTATAATTCTACACTCAGGCGCCTAAAAAATTGAGTACGATTTCCCCAGACACATGATTCTCCTACCAAGCGTACATTTGAAAGTTTTTGCTATCTTATTCATGAAATCTTATTCATGAAAAAACGCAGTGTAATGCGTGTTGTTTGCAGCTCTAGCAGCGTGCTTGTGGATGTGCCACTGAACTTTTGCCGATACCAAACCAGCGCAATGTGGTAATTCATTTTTTCCACTTTTGGACATTTTCGGTTATCTTGTATTTGCACGCTGATTTTGCGATAGTTGCGCTTTATGAAAAGGGGCACAGAAAAGGCAACATATGTGCAATGGTACAGGTCCGTAGCTAGGTTATAAGGTTTAGGGGTGCAAAATACATTTTTTTGGGGGAAATATTTTTGTTTTAATCATACTGTATGTTAAACATTTTTTTGGGAACAACAACATTTGGGAGAGCACGAAAAATTTGAGGCTCACTGCCCCCGAATGCCCCCGTAGCTGCGGGCCTGCAACGGTATTGGAGGTTTGGAAATATTTAATACCAGGCAAAAAGCTAAAGTTTGTTCATTTTTCTGATTATTTATTTAATTTCTTTCATGTTTATCGGCAACATTTGATTTCATGCCTTGTAGCTTTAAATATCTTTGTAATAAACTGAAACCGCTGACGCATCTCAAGGCAAGAAAAGAATGTGAAAACTTGGCCTTTGTAAAATTCTGCTGGCAAATTTGATATCGATCGAAACTTATAATGACCCTTTTGATTTTTCTGTAGTTTTTACCATTGTTTCAATGGAAACTAACTCTTGATTTAGCTTATGCCTCTTTTTTTACCATGTTTGAAAAGAACAACATTGCAGCCTTTGGAACAAACAATTTTTTGGATGCTCCGTAGACGTGTTAAAGCTATTATGGCATCTGCAAAAGTGAGGTTCTTCGAAGCGTTTTTCTCGATTTCAAACCAATTAAGATGCAAAAAATTCCTTCGATTTCGACCTCATGGTAAACAAACCCGAACGAAATGCCCTAAACGTTATAGCTCATTTGTAGCACAAAACAGGGGAATACCGACATAAGGAAGTTTGCGTCCCGGTGTACGTTTCTGCCAAACAGTGTGTTGTCGTTGCTAAATTTAGGGCTTTGCTAAATTGTTTTGCATGGGGAAGACAATATCAAATATGAACAACATCCATTGCAGTCATTTTAAATGTGAGCAACCATCACTGACAATGCCAAATATCACGCCAGCTTACTACACGCAATATAGAAAAACTGGCATTAAACAGAGTTTGGTAAAGTTATTAACCAAATCGTAATGTCTTGAAACCTGACGCTTTTCAACAAACCTTGCCCCATAGTGCTTCCTTGTGTTGTCTTAACATTTCTGTCTGCGTCTTCCTTTATAGTCAGCCTGCCGACAAGCCTGTGATGACAATTAAGAATATACGTGAGGCCCTAAGCCACTTCAAATTTATTGAACACCGTATAGAAAGCGGCTTTACAACAAAAATGTCCCCAAACTGTAAGTGCGATTAACTGTGCACCGTGTGATAAGTTAGGAAACTTCTAAATTTTTTTAGCTACATTAGGCTTTTATTGTTGCAGAGAAAATTGTGCTGTTGTGCAACATTCGGAAGCAATAACAATACAAAATGTTACATGCCTCTCAACATTTTACCTCACACAGATAATGCTGTTTATTGGTTGAATGAGTTTTTACAATTTTCTAAGTTTTTTCGAAAAAACAAAAACTATTTCTATCGATTACTTTTTTGATTCAAGCAAGCGCGATAAATTTGTGGACTATGAGAAAAACTGAAATAACATTGACAGCTTGGGCCATGTTTGCCTGCAGAGAGGAGAAATAGAGGTTGAAACCCTCCTAGAATTCTAACTTGACATGTTTAGCCACAAACCAATACATTCACCGGTTCAAAATCGTAAAATATTTTTAGTGTTAGTACACTACACTGAGTTAGATGTTACACGATAGACAATTTCCTAAACAAACTACATGTCGAAAATAAGAGGGACATAGGCGTCCTTAGAATTACTGAGAGAGGCAAGGTGGGCAGGCAATAGTGTGGAAAGACGGAAGCCACTTATTTACACACTGCGCGTTACGCGGTTATTTTGAGAGCATGTTCTACGTCAGAACGTCTGCTCGTTTTTCCATTGTATCTCACAAATCATATTGTGGTGGTTTGACAAGAATAAAATTCAGAACGAAACTATGTAATTATTATTGCAAATTAACACCTGTCTCCAACTCACCACCGATATTTACGTATTTTCAACTACCACTGATCTCTACCTTAAGTACAATTAGTGCAATTTATAAAAAAAATAATAACCTTGTTTACATCAAGAGCATCGAAAGAGTTTTAAACAGGTTGCAGAACCAGCCAACAGGATAACAGTAACAAAAGTCTTTGCTCAACCGTTGTAAAAATTTTGAAAACGAAACTGACATTTCATTAAACTAACAGTAGGCTTTCATCAGGGCGAATGGCGACTCAGACAGGAGAGAAGTAAAATTCACTGAACGCGCGTGATTGGATGACGTAGTGATAACACTGATAACTACCTTGAGAAGGCACAGTAGATACCGGAGAACAGATTGTGAAGTAAAACAAAATAACAGCAGTAAGAAACAAACTGTACGTCGAGTGAAAACGAATAAAAAATATGCAATCTCGCATAAGTCAGTTATAGCCAAACGTCGCTTTGTAGAATTTTTGGAAAAAGATCTGAACCTTTTTCGTTAATGACGTCGGGGTTGGAGCTAATGAAAAATGATTCAGTTAATGTGTTTTTCTTGCGTGTGTTGAATGACTTTTTTGTTTAACCAAAGTACTTTTGGTTGCAGTCACCAGCAGTGGCATAACTGACGGGGGGCAGGGGCGCACGCCTCTCCCCTGGCAGGCTAAACGTGAAAAATGGTCCCCCTGTTAGCTTGTATTTCAGCATTTAGTATTTTTCCGATTTTGGTAAGTTTTTGTTTTTAAAGTGTTTCAAAATGTTTTCCGGTAATTTCGGTGTTAGTACAGACGAATCCAGTCAGTGGCGATTCTCGAAAGAAAACACTGGAGGGGTCACTGCAGGGCCAAGGAAAAAAGTAGGGGGGGCAATATAAATGTCTCTCCTGCATGATGATTTTCCGTTGTAATGAAGATTGATTTGCTATGATTAACCCTATCAAACCCAACATATGGGCTTGTGAACACTGTCGGAACCGTCGCCAGAAAGTCTTCAAATCCTTTAAAATTTTGCCGGTTGAAAGTTATCTGCTGTATATGTCAATCAAACGAACTTGAACGTTAAATTCAGCACAAAACTGGGGGGCCAAGCAGGGGGCCAGCCAAAAATCTGGGGGGCTGTGGCCCACCCAGGCCCTCCCTTAGAATCGCCACTGAATCCAGTCAATCGCATAAACATTTGCCAAGATTTTTTTATGTGTTTAACCGGTGTCAAGCGAAATTTCTGACCTCTGCGAAATTTCTGATCTATTATTGTTTGTCAGTTATTTTGCTTCTCAGAGTAAAGGAATGAAGTTTGGCGTTTACATTTTTGATATGTGTTGTGTAAAAACTTTTTGGTAAGATGACAAATACCTACAACATACAGCAGTACGGGAATAAGTATACCCACTGAGAAATATTGGACTTAGTCTTATACCTCAATTATTTTTCTTTTTACAACCCTAATGCATACCCTAACCTGAAACACTTACCTAAACACTAAACCTTGAGCCCTAATCATCAGTTTTCTCAGCGTATTTCATATGTATAATACCATTCTGTGCATGCGCACATGGCGTTAAGTCAGAAATTTTGAAAGTCAGAAATTTCGCTTGACACCGGAATATGCGATTATCCGTATCAGACATATATTCGCAAGTTTACCGCCTAGCGACACAGGGGTCCCAACATTCAGTCTCATCCCCACGGGGAACTTTTGTGGGCTTAGCTCCCCAAACAAAGCTGCAACTCCCAAATCGAAATGTGAAACACTAAAAATCAGTGTAGTTTTTATCAATCCGTTTTCTGTTTTGTCCTGTAATTTATAGACAGAGCAGTATTTGCCGCTGTTACCTAGAATAACGTCCCCTGATTATTTTTGGTATGTTTGTGGGGTAATACAGTATAACTCATTTGATGCTTGAGCGTAAAGCGTCACCATTCATTACTTGGAGTGTTGAACGTGAAGCTAGCCTATATGCCTAGTTGTATACGAAATCAGACTTCGTATTCTGATCAACGTATTTTGTGTAGTGGTTGTTGTGAAAAAATGTATTAAGACTATATGAGGTAGTCTTCTCACATTTTGTACTGCATAGAAGCAATATACCTTTGGTGCTTACGGCCAAAGTTAGACATTTGCGCAGCCTCCTGTTCAGACAGCAAGATGGAGTTATTCGTGTAGTTAGAAGAGTTTATTTAGCAATCGCTGCTAAGCTTGTCCCAACCGAGTAGTGCAGTTACTGAATTATGGGTGTTGACCATGTTGCGTCCACATAAGCCGGCCCCCTTGGTCTATACTTGTCAACATTTATAAGCGATTTGAGATACAAAATGTTATTAATGTAAACATGTGCCATGCACCACGAGATTAACAAGTCTAGATATTAGAAAGGTTTATGTATGTGTATTTCGGCCAGTTGAAAACACGATGCGCATGGTTGTCAAGCAAAATTCACCTAAGCGTTAATGAAAGAAAACGTTCATTGCGGCGCATTGCTTTGAGCACCCTCAGGTTTGTTCCTTCGGTAACATTGTTTCCATAACTGAACGATAGGCTTGATTCTGATTTCCTGTAAATTTTTGCATTTCATTACATCTCTAAATAATCGTCGTTAATTAAATAACAATGATGAAGACCCAACTCCTTTTGTTAAGCTCTATTCCCAAGACAAGTCTTGATGAAGTTTATCCTAACGTATTTATTGCACTTCGAATTATGCTAAACTGCCGAGATACTGTTGCCAGCGCTGAAAAGAGTTTCAGCAAACTTAAGCTGATCAAAACCTTCAACAGGTCTCATATGTCAAATAGCAGACTCTCCTCATTGGCCATGTTGTCAATGGAAGCTTCATGTGTGCGCTCTCTAGCATTGGGTGATAAAGGCTCTTGCATGCCAAAAGACTCGCTCCAAGCCGTTTTGATACTACTATAATGTGACATGGTTTAAGTTTATGATATTTTCATCAAGGGCGTATACTACGGGTGTGCTAGGTGTGCGGGGCACACCCTGTGAAACTGAATATGACGTGGTATTTTCCAGATCGTACGATCAAGGTAAAATCACAAAAAACTATAGAGATATTATATACTTTCCAGCCCGAAGGTGTGAGCCATATGTATGTACTTGACTGCTCTCGTATTCGAAGAGACATTTGCGCAAAATGCTTTTGTATTCGTGAGCTGCGCCGAGTGAATTTTGCTCTCCTGTTGCTTCTATCTGACACAACAGGGTGTGCGCTATTCCAGGCGCACACCTTCTGGGCTCGACTGCTTGTATTCAAAGAGACATTCCTTCAGACTGTTTTTGCATTTGTAAACTGCGCTATTGTAGGGCTGAGTGTATTTTACTTCTTGGTTTTAACATGCAGTTTGATATTTTTGCAATTATGATTGCTTGGTCTTAGTGTTGAGTGTATTTTGCATCTGTATGTTAAGTGGAGCGCTGATAGTTTGAAGTCAGTACAATAGACATATTAAGTTATACAACAATAAATAAGGAGAGTGCGTGTATAATGATACGCATTGTGTCAAAAAACGTCGGAATAACGTTGAATTTGAAACATGCATTTGACGTCACAGTGTGACGTTACAAATAGCGCACACCCAGTAGCAATGACCAACATACGCCACTGATTTTTATGGTTATTGTTATGTGATATTTTTCATGTGTGCTACTGTGCCAATAAAGTGATTTCTTTTGTTTTGCTGTATGACCACGGTCCGCCAGTTGAGTAGTCGTGCCATAGATAAATTACAGCGACAACTGAATCATGACAAATAAAAACGCTATTACAGCAACGCTTTAGAAATCTTTTTTTAGAAATCACCATTAGGGGAGCCCCAGTAAGCATTTTTTGGGGGGAAGAGTTGGGCAGCTATGGCACTATTCATACGAATTTATAATTGTGTGGCGTGCAGCTCCATATTCTGATAAAATTGTTTAGAATTATTTGCGTTGTAGTTCCTAAATGAATGTGGTTTTATCACTGATGCGGATAGATCAATGACCTGCGCAAAAAATTCCGTTTTGGACTTGATACGTTTGTTTTGTTGTTTACTCAGACAGTGCCAAATATCTACCCCATGCCCATCATAAAGTCACGAATAACTTGTTTGGTGCTTGGAAGAAAAGTGGAATTAATTTAGGAGTTAATTACCAAGATTCAGGTGTGGTCAGGGGCGTAACAAGGGGGGCACAATTCCCGGGCGCCGAAATGTTTCAATAATGTCACAAGAGCTTTCTTCAATACAGTACATTTGCTTCCGGAAGACATCAGTTTTGAACACGGGGGTGCCAAACTTTCTTCTAACCCCGGGCACCATCTAGCCTTGTTACACCCGTGGGTGTGGTGGGGCTTATAACAAATCATAAGACTACCTTACCCAGTCACAAATCATTGATGGGTATTAATTTTAGATAGGATACGTTATATGAAAACCTGAAATTCTACTCATTTAACCAATTAAAGCCCATTACATCACCTGACAACTATTTTCTGTTTTTGTGGAATAACNTACATGTGTTTTTGAGAAATAATTGTCGCATACCCAGACGATGGCCAGTGGGCGCCCTTTAACTAAGTTTCCCCCCNCCCTGACGCAAGCCTNTAGTTACGCCACTGGTCACCACACGGTACGCAATATACCGCGCCTTGACGATCAAAAGGGTGGACAGGATCTTTTCCATTTCGTGGCTTGTCACCAACTGTTCACATCGGCTTAAAAAGCGATTTGATTATGTGATCCCTCAGACATCTTCGCAGTTTTTCCGATAACCCTCGATAATATGGTAGCACCACTGAAGATCGGTTCTCTATCGTTTGATTGGTGTAGGGCGAATTTTGTGATCGAGCCGTCAACGCTGGTGGATAACCATTGTTCTGAGGGCTAGTAGAATGCGATTCATCTCTTCTTGGTAATTTGCTTCATTTGAAGTCAGAAGTTTTGCTCTTGCAAGGATTGATGTAGTTGGTCTGTCACAGAGATCCCTACTAGCTGAGGGGTCAACCTAGTTGTTGCAGGAGCACAGGTCAGTCTAAGCAACCTGACGTCTTAAAGTTGCCAGGCCAAAACAAGGCGAATTAAAAGGCTCTCACCACCTTGTGCGCTGATAACTCTCCAGTAGCACTCTAAGCGCATGCGGAGGTTACGCTTATATGATGATAATAATAATAGGGCTGTTGTGGGCAAAGAAAAAACGCAGCACGGAAAGCAAACCGATGTGATTTAGCAATACGTTTAGGCTTCATTCAACCAACGGTTGCGTTTCAGCAACCTTAGGCTCAACTACAGAGACACGAGCACTGCGCGGGACAGGGCGTAGTTCAACACTTTCAGGTTGGGTTGCCGAGTCAGCATTCTCCTGGGATGTCGGGCGTGGGAAATTACGTATAATACGGTGACGTAGCTGGTGAAAAAGTATGGTTGTCCAAACCGAAAAGCTCGAGCCTGAGGCGGAAACGACCACACGAATTGTGCAGAGTAAGATAGGATACACGTAAGGTCCAAACATTGGTGAGGAGTGTCAGAAGGGTCAAAAGGAAGTTGAGGCACGGGTCGGTTACAGTCAGGAGTAGACGAAGGAAACTGGGAAACAATTTCTCCAATCTTCTGTGTGATGATGTCGAAATTCGCTGACGGTAAGGTGTTGAGAGACGGATTGTCCTAGTCCTGCAAAAACAGCCGAAGTTGCTGCTGCAGACGCGAAGCTTGCGCTGCTTGTTCGAGGGCGGAAAGGTAGAATCACTGCTGAGAAGAAGCATCAGAGTATAAAGCTGTGCCAGCGGCGTAGTCAAAACGGTGAGTCGACAAGTTGATCATTGATAATGACATCGAAAGTTGTCGCATAGGCTCAGAACTGAATTTCAGCGTGTAATTGACGTAAGTGTAAATTCTACCTTGAATGTTGAATCGCTGAACTCGATGCAGTTGGTATTTCTCGAGAGAAGGCGGGCCAAGAAAGACGATGTCGCCCGAGTACAGCTGGACAAGCATTCGCCCGCGAGTCTGATCCTGATAAGCGAAGAGCGGCTGAAGACCAAACTTCGAGCCATACGGAAGGGAACGTAAGAGTGTCACCGTACTTTCCTTACAGGCCAACTGTGTAAGAATGCCATGTTGAAAGGTAGCTGCGGCTGGCGAGGCGAGGAGTAGTTGCAAAGCCTCAGAGGGAAAGGGTTCAGCGACAACACGTAGAATCTGCAAAAGATAAGATTTCAAACGGCACGCCAAGTAATTCACTTGAGCATCTGCGTCTTTGATAGCAGAGAGGGAACGATCCAAAACGTCACTGAAGAGGACAAAACATTAAAGCACTAATGTGTCCGCTATACTGTGAATAGCAACGTTTTAATAACCGCTTTTTTGTGTTGCAGAGCAGTGCTCTTCAACATTTTTCGTTACGGTGCACCCTTAAAGATGTTTTGTCGAACTCATACACCCTATTTGCTTAAGCACTTAAACTCATGCACCCTATTTACTGACACTTCTCCCGTGTCCCCCACGTAATTGCACCCATGTCTGTAAGTACCCTGGTCTAAATCAGCAAGTATCCTAATTCAGTAACTCAGCTACATGTTCAAATGATAATGGCTCATTGTCTGTTGCTTATGAATCACAAAATCATCTAGATACAACAATTAGCTTGATGTGGTGTGATGCTTTATGCACCACACTTTAGAATCTGCAAAGTCTCGGTTAAATCTTCAAAGTCATTGGTTCATTTTTGCTAACAGAAAATTTTTGTAAAAATTATCTGTTTAGTATGACAAGTTTGTGATGCACCTTTGTGAACCCTTTCTTAGTGGTGCACCCTAGGCATATTTTGGTGCACCCTAGGATGCACCGTGCACACCGGTTGAAGAGCGCTGTTGTAGAGGATGGTCTGATCGAAAGTTCAGGTATCGATCTGTGTGTGTTGGTTTTATTTAAACACTATAGTCCAAACAACCTGTACTTTCACGAGTTAGTTTCACATCCAGGAAAGCCAGAACACCATCATTTTCTATTTCTTGTGTAAATTGAACAGTAGGTTCAATGCTAGTTGAAAAATGAAAAATTACTGCAAATACTTCCATTTTATAACAACAAACGTGTCGTCTACACAACGTTTCCGAATTTTAGGTGGGTGGTGGAATTCCGTCATTGCTTTATTTTAAATGTCTTTCATGACTAAATTCGCAAAAATGGGTGACACTGGTGAATGTACCAAATGTTTGTTTGAAGTACTTCCTCGGAATGTGAAATATGAGTACATGCAAAGATCCAGTCCCTCGCAAACGTCTTGTATAGTATAGACCAATTTGTGCGTTCTTGAAAGTCATCACGTTCTGTCAATATTTTCTTGGCTATTTCTGCTGCTAGAGTTGTTGGGATGTTTGCAGAAAATGATACAATGTCAAAAGACACCCAAATTTCATCGTCTTCCCATCATAAGTCGTTAATGGATTTAAGAAATCACTTGAAACCCGTACATGAAATTTCGTTTTGCCAACCAGTGGTGTTCACAAAACCTGATATTCCACTGCGCCCCTATTGTGTCTTTTATCGGTTCCTCAAAATATGCCCTGTCTAAATAGATTGTCAATATTTTAGCACCACAAGAAATGTTTTTCTATTCAAACAATTATTTTAACTAACACATTCTTTGAAACTGAAAAATATATTTTGTAAAAAATTTGCGAAAATATTTTTTTCAAAAAAAAGTTCATGACAAACGTAACAAATTTTTGTTACTACACCCGCAAGAGAAGCGTTTCCCATTGAAGTTCGCGAATAAACTATTTTGTAAATTCATATGTTGCATGTTCTTTTTCACTGCAGATTTTGTCGGTAAATAATCGCGAATGTTTTCTTCCATTGTTTTATTTAAGGTTTTTCAAAGGGTCTCGTGATTGAGTTTTAGGGTGTCAATGCTATTTTCCCTTTCTGTGTCTCATACTTTCAACTGATTTTCACAATAAACAAAGGTTAGTTCAAATATGCTTCAATTATGTGAATAAAAAAGTGACTCTGATCACCTCTGGTTTTTGAGTGTTTCAGCCACGGCTCTGTAGATGCTCGACATTACAAATGCACATGGTCTAAAAATGTACTTCGAATAACTAGTTTCGTGGGAATCCTTTGGGATAGGTCGGGACATTCACAAGTTGCCATGAAAATCTTGCTATTCCAGGGACACCAGGTCAATTCACAGTATATCTGAAAGCTCAACTGGTGTATCAGATAAAACGTAAAACGAATACTGCCAAAGCGGAATCATTGGACCTAGTGATTTGAGGCGGGATAGCAGGGGAACAAGGAAATTAGCGTGAAGTGAATTCATCGAGAAAACTAATTAACACACAGCAATTAGAAGCACTGACGAAACGGTGAACCAATATTGGGACGATGAAATATTGGGCAAGTTATAAAACGAATAAAGCAATGGACGTCATCATTTGTTTATCAAGAAGCAGTATATATTCGGGCACATATCGGAGGATTAATCGCTCATGCTTGATCGATCAGTGTTAACATGATAGGTTTCTATAAAACGGCGTAACATGAAAATCACATTCAAATTGTAAAACCTTCGACTGTTGCCAATCCAAGGAATGGCCTAGGTCGAAAACATGTCGCCCTAAAGCACTCCTGTCAAAGCGTCTCTGTTTAACATCAGCCATATGTTCTTTGTGTCTGGTTTCAAAACATCATTTGGTTTCCCCAATAAAATGTTTATAACAGTCGTGACAAGGAATCGAATAAATGATTCCGCGCTGCAAGTGTTTATACCTGTGACATCACTCCAGCACTCAACGCTTGGTTGGCCGATGGCTTGTCACTCTTGTTTTCGCCCTGATGAAGTTGACTGCACCGTCAACGAAACATTGGCAGTATTCGTTTTATGTTTTATCTGTTTTACGTTTTATCTGGTACACCGTTGGGCTTTTAGATATATTGCCATGAAAATGCGACAGAAAAAAAGTGTCCCAGCATGGAGAATCCCGGTGTTTTGAAGGGCGTCAGAACGAATATGGCAGATCATTTCTTAAAAATATGCAGCTATGCTTTTTACGTGTACTTACAGGCATGCAATATTGATATATCCCCTGAAGAATGTCAGGATTGTTTGAAGTGTTTGGATTCAAACGGAGATGGTAAGTGGCTGCAAGCGTTGATCCGTAATTAGTGTAGAGCTGAGTTTCAATTCTGACCAACTTGTTTTGCATCCGAAAGGTGTGCATTTTAGGGCTAATGACTATGCTTCAGATGTTATCTCATCTTCAACCTCGTAAAAGGTTTGCCTTAAAAAATGCTGGTTAAATCATTTTTCTCGAGAGGCGTAGCCTCTTAGGCACAATTAGGTTTTATAATGCTTTCTATTAGTTCATTGGGTTAGTCGGTCATTGTTTTATGCACATTCAGCTTGTTGTATATGTACATTGTTATTTGTAACAGATTCGACTTATCGTAAGATTAGTATGCAAACTTATTCCAACTTCAAAAACACTTTTGCGCTTGACCTATTCTGTACTGATGGAAGTTGTCATAATNATGCAGTAAATCAAAATATGTCTATTGTGAGAACGCAAGTTGTTGATTATTTGATGCTGATCTTTTGTGAAAATAGTGTTATCTTACAGAAAAGGGTTAAACCAGTACGTTTGTTATGTGATTCGATATGTAGCGTATGATCGCAGTTTTATGAGCAGTGCCTCACACTGTCTGATTGTCTACTCATTTTTATGAAAAATACGAAGCTTTTCCTCTGACTTGATAACTTAATGATTTTCAATTGTGGTTTCAAAACAATGTTGCCATAGTACAATACGAAAAACTGTAGCAAATTGTACCGCATCACTAGCACTATTGCGTAATAGCATAACAACTATTTACTGGTGTGAAAATATTGAGTGACCACAAATGCTGTTACATTTTAGGTGCTTGGGACTTTACCGAATTCATGACTTTCCTTGGAATGATTTACTCAGTTAAGCTAAACGATGGCAGCACTGGCTCCAATGCACAAAGCATTGTTGGCAAACCAGATCAAGAGCCAACTGGAACTCAAAATCCATAGTTTTCATGTTTCTGGACTGAAGCTTACATTTTCTGAAACAGCATTTCTGCTTGTTTTTCTACTTATAGGAATGAAAATACCTTGTTTTCCTGTTCACAACTATGCTAAGAAAAACAGGGTACCAAAGTTAAATGTCACTGTTTTTCAAGCTTGTGAAAATCCAACAGGTGTACTAGAATGATTCTGCAATCTACAATGTACTGCTAGCAAGAAAGAAATGCAGTAGCACCTGACGCGGATTTACCCTTAGGCAGGGCCGGATTTACCGATAGGCTATATAGGCTTAAGCCTAAGGCCTCAAGATCGAAGGGGGCCTCCAACAAACTGTGGTACGCTTAGAGTCAATTGCCAGTCTCTGATCAGTTCGGTAAATATTCCTCAAAAATGTATCTTGTAATTATTCATGAGTTTTAGTTTTATTCACCTAATCAGATTTCGTGTTGATAACGCCAGAGTCTGCTCTTCCAACGAGTTTCCATGTATTTCAATATGACCGTTGGTCACGCTGCATGTCGAGTATTGTGTTGGTATACTCAAAAGTACGTTGGCTGCCTCCTGTGTTTGCTGAATTGTACCGATTATTCCGTGTTGATCAGGCGCAAGAACTTATGATTGTTCTTGTTTGAAATGCCCTGATCAAAGCTTAAGGTTGTACTGCAGATAAGAGCTATGTGTAGGGCGAGCAGCAGTGTCCTACAATAAAAGCACAGTTGCTTCGTCTGCGCAATACTGCAGTTTTGTTAGCGTTTCTATTACGTAAAGTTCGTTTGGTATTTTAGAGATGAATTTTTATATTTTAATTTTCTATAACAAAGTCATTCAGAAATCAGATTGCTATTGAGTACTTGCGCCACTTTACACTACTCTCATGTCAAGAAAATCAGAGATCTTGATGAGCTTGAATAGCAAGAAAAGTCGCTTTACCAACTGGCAACCACAGAACTCTACCTCAGAGAGACAAATGGCAACGGTTTGTTGTTTCATATAACTCAGCTACTAAACAGAAGCATGGGCGCAATTTTGCTGTAAAATGTGGGGGGGACAGCTTGGTGTGAGACCAACATAGTCATCGGGTCGATGCAGAAGTGGCGTTTTATATATACAGATTCCCAATCTTATTTCTAAAGGTGTTTTGATAGCAACACTAATCACGCATTGTCCTTGCAGATGATTTACGTACTGTATTAATATACTTAAATTTGTTGCTGGACACCGTACTGTAGTTCAGCCTGCTTCCATTAATATCGTATTTGGATGCAAACAAGCACAGCAATATAGTAGAACATATCAATTGGGCTTTGATCAGAGCTGTCAGTTGGAGTGCACAAAATGCTGAATCGCATCGGTCGCACGAGCATATCATTCTTACAGTAGAACACTTCAGTTTTCATGCATTTTATAAGTGTGGGTTACAGTGCGATTTGATGTCTTGTTCAAGTCGCTTAACGTTAAAAAGACGATAAATATTTTTCTCGCACATTTCCATTTTTTGAAAAAGCTACAAATCTTTTTAATGCTACTGGTCATCATGCATGCAGCCCCACCCCTACTAAAATCTCCATTGATATCCTCTTGCCAGCAGGAAAAACATTTGGCCTAAAATTAGCGTAGCCTACTTCACTAAATGATTTCAATCTATTTTTAGTGCTGTTTGATGGAGGATGTATTATTTCAATCTCTTCTTGTTGCTCCTCACATACATACCCACACAGAGTTGGAAAAGGGTCTCATTTTGAAGCCTGAACCTGGCCCGAGCTCGAAATCACAAGCCCGACATTTATTGTTGAAGCCCAATTTAATTTCGAACGCCAAATTTACCGTGGAAGTTAAGATATGCGCAACTGCGGAGTAACAAAAAACGTTGCGTGCAGGTGTAGTTGCAGGTACACGGTTTATCACACCGAAAATAACAACCACTTTCCCAACACATTGGCATAATCTGGCACAAACGTAGCATGTTAGTCAACGATAATACTGACTGCGGAGTGTGGAATATAATGATTCTCAAGAAAAAAAGAAACTATCACGAAACTATCTACGATTGCCTTATATTCATAAAAGAAACTTTCTANGATAGCGCTACAGACATGAAAAGCCGGCTTGTAGGCTTCTTAAAATAAGCCAAGAATCGCATGAGTGATTGATCTTTTCGNNGCAACGCCATCGCGTGCTAATTTCCTCACCGCTGTCGCCTTCTCAAAAAGAGTGTGAGACAAATCCGAGTAGACAATGAAAGAACGCAGCTTTGTTTGCAAACAGAATTAGCTAAAAAAAATCACAATCACTTCACTCACAGAAGCGGTGAGCACAACAAATCTACGCCACGAAAGAAAAAAATCATTACTCTTAATGTTATAAAAAAGTT
>JGI24022J15233_10001149_pt1 | contig 20916 bp, 10 predicted proteins | sample Ectturendosymbi2_FD_15233 | JGI IMG/M metagenome (IMG submission 15233) | reverse complement strand
TGTCTTGCGGGGAGTTTTATGTGTTTCTGAATTCCAACAAGACCTTGTTGAAGAAGATCAGATCTTCGGAAAAGTATGATTAGAGAGGGTATTGTTTGTAAACTGCTTTACGTTCATTACTTTTAATTTCCTCGGAGCATTTCGTAATTGTTCTGTGCTATTTTTCGCTTTCATAAACTTTAATGTTTAGCAGAAAACTGGCATTTCGTGTCGTGAAATGCAACAATTTTCGTTTTTTCTGTATTGTTTCGTGTTATCCTCCTTTCGAAAACGAAGCAAGATAAGTGTTTGGGTCGAAAAAATTGGTCAGTGCAACTGAGATAAATTTGTCAGGGATTGTGCGTCATCAAATATGGTAACCTTACTATATTTGCCAGTATAACACACCGCACAAGAGTCAGGTTCGCTGTTCTGCTGTCACAGTATACCTCTGGCTCAGCGGTTTCCAATCTAGGGTACATGTACCCCTAGGGTCGGGGAGGCCAAATCTGGCTTTTTTGGTGAAGACAGATCGGCAACCATGTGTAGTAGGCGTTTTGCCGCATGTGACTGTTGAACGCAGACATTTCTGGCAGGTAATCATTGCCGCGAGACAGTTAGGCCTACTGCTGATAGCGGTAAGCCACGTAGTTTCATACAGTGTGAAAAGAAGCATGAGAGAAGAAAAAGCACTGCTGCCAACGAAGCGCATTTCTGTGACTCTTTTACATGGGGCATTTTCTTTGTGGTGCAGAAAGAGCAGGGCCGCAATCGGGGTACTGACCACCCGAAATTTAAAAAAACAATGTTTAGCTGTTGGGTACACCGCACATCATGATGTTACTATCATTTTACCCTCCACCACCAAAAATATCACCAGGTTGTGGCCCTGAGAAAGGGAAAAGGGGTTTGTGAATTTCCAATGGCATTGCATCGTCAGCAAACTGAAAAAGGTGAGCAAAGCGTCAACGTTGCCCCACCTGAAAAAAATTATGCGGACGCCAACGTGATTAACTAACATTGTGTATGGCGCAGAAGTATGAGTTCATCTTGTTAATTTTATGTGCATTTAACATACATTTTGACAGAAAAAATGGGCAATATGTTAATCTGCATAATATGTTAGACTTTCAAGAAACTGTGAAAACTATGTCTAGAATGCTATGTCTTCTTCCGCATAGCCTACTGTGAGATAAGGTGGGCTCGATAACGTTTTCTGAATTGAATAGAAGACAATCGCAGCAATATATTATCAACTGAATCCCAAATCTTAGGTCCATGATACCTGATTGATCTTTTGCATGCTCGCTTGAAATCGAGTGCAAGAAATATTTACCATGGTTAACTTAAACAGATGTCGCCCCGGTAAATGAGAAGTTCTTAACTGTAACTAATATACCAGAGCTATTACACAGTTTCAATTAAAATCTTGCAAAATTAGTCAGCATTTATTTATATATCCCAGAAATCAAAATTATCAGAACTATCTTAGATTCGTGGAATTTCATATGTCAACCACGTCAAAATCAATTTCAACATGACGCTTGTCAAACCAACACAGCTCAACAAATTTCCTAAACATCAGATCTGTTTCTAACAACATACTGTAAATCTCATAGCTGCTCTAAAAGCACACGCAGTACATGGACGTTGGAAGGGGGGCAGGGGCCTTGACTCCTGGATTTTGACAATTTCAGCAAACAAGGGTTGCTGTCTTAGCTTTGAGTGGGAAAAAACTAATTTCACCACTCTTGGCCCTACTAGAAAAATTTTGGAAAAATCCCCGAGTGCCCCACCTGGAAAAAATCCTTCCGACACCCATGGCGCAGTAACATAGTGCATGTACTATGAATGCTGGATTCCTGTCCGATTGTGACGCAACTGTAGTTTGAATATGAGAGCGAAGACGGGAAGTTCGCTGCTCTGGCTGGCCATCTGAAAGCATTGTGACGCAGCCACAAGGGAAACCACATGCGACGTTGATTGCTGGAGACAGAAGCTCCACCATAAAACGTAAGGTTCGTAACAGCTCGCTTTGCGAATCTTGGTGATCTTGATGAGATTTCGCAACTAGGTAGCAGTCGCTGGCATTCGACATTTTGTAATTATTTCATAAAATTCCGACCTCAATTTGGCGTCCCAAAACGCTGCGCCTTAGGCAGATTTCCCCCTTAGTTACGCCACTGGATAGACAGCAAATAAATATGGGATCAGAACTCCCCACTGCCCTACCCCATTGGCTACAGTAAAAGGGGATGAATAGTTGGTGCCCCTTTTTAATTGCATGGTCTGTTGCCTGTACCAGCTCAACAGTCTTACTATGCCCATAGGTAGGCTACATTGCGCTTAATTAGTTTAGCAAACAGCAGGTTGTGGTTAGTTCCGTCAAATGCTTTAGACCACCTGTGTCAAACCCAAATGGCTTACTGAGCCAAAACGTTTGTCACTATCTTGACCAGGGCCGCACATTGAATGACATATTTAGTATTATTGAGTGCCGCACATCGAATTGCATACTTTCATCTTAGCAAAACTAAATTTAGCTTTAACAAATATATTGAAAGTGTTCGAATCCTAACTGCAATGGTAACAGACGTGATAAAATGCCGCTGAGGACAACCTGCATCAAAAGTGTTAAGGTCAAGATTATCACAGCATGGCACGTTGTCAGTATGTAGCATACTTTTGCTACAACGAAAACCTAAACTGGGCCGCACAAAACCCTCGATTGGGCCGCATGCGGGCCGCGGGTTAGACATAGCTGCTTTAGACTAGCTATGTCCAACCCGCGGCCCAGTCGAGGGTTTTGTGCGGCCCAGTTTAGGTTTTCGCTGTAGCAAAAGTATCCTATATATTGACAACCTGTCCTTGTTTTGATTACTTGAATTTGACATTTTTGATGCAGATGTTCCTCAGAGCCATTTCATCACGTCTGTAATCATTGCAGTTAGGATTTGAACACTTTCAGTACATTAGGTTAAGCTAAATTTAGTTTGCTAATATCAAAGTAAGCCATTCAATGTGCGGCCCTCAGTAAATATGTGAGCGGCCCTGGTCAAGGTAATGACATAATTTTTGGCTCAGTAAGCCATTTGGGTTGGACATAGCTGCTTTAGACACATATAAGAATGCTGAAAAAACTGGGGTATCTTCACTTACATAATACGACACAGCCTGTTAAGTGAAAAATATGTACCGGTATGTCAGTGCCATGTTTGGGCTAGAAGCCAAACTGGTCTGTTGTGGCCAAAAACGATGAGATATAGGACAAATGTAATCTTCAAACAACTTGGAAATGATAGTTGCAAGGGAGACAGGTGTATAGTTCCCACCATCACTTATGTCGCCATTCTTACTTTTACAGATAGACACACTGACAATTTGCATGCATTCTTGTAGAATTTTTCCATGTAATAAACACATATTACCGTCTACTGAGGTAATCACATATATGCCTTATTGGAGCTCTAATATATGCCGTATTGGAGCAAAGTCACCTAGAGAACAAGGCGGCCTTGATTGGAGCCCCTACGTCGGCCTTGATTGGCGGGTTCTCTAGGCGGCCTTGATTGGAGCCCTTAAATCGCAGAAACTTTGCTGACAGCAAGGCAACAAATGTGTTGCACAAAATGCGCTTTCAGTACTTGGAGGATAAGAACACACAGAAAAATTTGAAAGGGTTGGAATTGGAACTTTCAGGGTTTCACCGCTCAATGAAGCGTTACCTATTGTCGTTGAGTAGGAGTGACTAGAGCTCCCTCATGCGCGCTGGCATTACGAGCAGCGCTGGTCCTTTTTCTACTGTATATCATTTGTCTTTTGCCGCGAGGCGATTGCTCTGGTTACGCCTGTTTCCCACGCAGGATGCCCGCACTGCGGCACTCCATTGAAAAAATTCGACAGAGTTGGGATCACCTGAGTGAAGCAAAATGCCACATGAGTTGCAAGGCTTGCTCAAAGGAAAGATTTTACCCGTTAGTTGCTGCATCTTTTAGCCTAGATGGAATGTTTGAGTGCAGCCAAGAGTTACGTCAGCTAATGTTAATAACCAAACCTATAGGCCTGTCTTAGACTTTAATCTACTGAGGCTAGCTGCTAGGCATTTCTGCAGAGCCTTTGTAGACCCTGGGGTGTTGTGTACTGCTGTAGTGTATTTGTAGTCTTTTTTGGTGGTCAATCAGTGAGTGAGTGACTGAGCATACTTCTCTCACCATGTGCATGCCTCACCTGTTCATCTGTACATACCTCAACTCTTCACCCATTGCTTGCCCTGTAGTAGTGTGGTTTGTAAATTATTGTTACTGTATGTTGTATATCATGATTTAACATATGTGTTTCTGTTATACATGATGTGTTGTTAAATTGAAATGTCTTAGGGTTATTTCGTTCATTACTTAATTTTTCTCTCTGGTTACTACCTCCTAGTTTAAGAACAAATGTAAGGGAGATTTCAGTACACTACTATATTTGTTACTGTGAAAAAGCACATGTTGAACCAATATCTTTTGTTCAAGAAATATTAAAATGATTTAACATCATGCAGGTTTTTATTGCTAAGCCAGTTCCTTACTAATCCAGAAAAGCTGCAGTTTAAGTGAAGCTGCGGCTAGCTTTTTGTCTAAGCTTTTCTAGCCTTTGTTTTTCTTTTTATGACATTGTCTGTTGCTGGCAACTATGTCAGAAACATTTTAATGCATTGTCTCTGCAGTAGTCTTCGTCATATTCCTGATTTTTTTTTATTTTTATTTTATGTACAAAGGCCTTAGAGGTTTCAAGCAATGTTGAACACGAAACCACGCTGTACACTCATCATAGGCCATGCGATTAACAAGATAATTAGCCAATGCACAAGGTAACACTGCATAACTGAGGTAAAATGAATCTTACAGAAAGAACGAGGATTCGGAAGGCAATAGCTACACATTGATTCCTGATTTATATCATTCACGTGTCATTCCGATGCATGTGTGATGGTACCATTTTGTGGACCCTCCACACACTATGCTATACGTATGCCATTATCGATGACAATTCTCCCATAAACACCATATTCACTCATCCTGGATGCCCCAGCGGCCTTTAAGAATTTTAGACAAGTAACTTTAGTTAGTCTACACTGTATTTATGCTTAGAATACCTCTGAAACTTATCCAAATAGAATCTTACAACACTAGTTGCCTGCTGCTTCTTGCTCTTTTTGCATTCTCATCAACATCTATCTTTGCCCCCTTGATTTACTGTTTTTCCTTTACTTTTTTATGCTGCAAATAACCAATTACATATGTGATTAGTGAAGTAAAGGTCAAGTTGTGTTTTTTTAAGTAAGCTTAGAATTATTACTACTCTCGGAGATTATTTTCAAAGTAGATTGATTTTGTATACTACTGCAAATTGTTTCATGCTAAAATCCCAAGTAGCTATTGTTGCAAGATTATTGTACATTTTTTCAGCTTTTGCAGGCTTGGGAAGCCAGGTTTTACAGTAGAGTATCAGTCCAGCAATCAAAACAGTTTTGAGTTACTGTGGTTCAGGACATTCATGCAATCAATGACAATTGTCTATTTTATGTAAAGTACAAAGTATAAAAGCATATTATTTACTCATTATTCTAGTCACCATACTGTGTTCGAATTTTGCCTCAATTGTTGATTATTTTTGCAGAAATAACTAGCAATGAAAATAAAATTGTCAAACTAAGCTATTGTAATTTAACTATGTCAAGTATTGAAATATCGTTAAAAAAGTTTGGCATTAACTACAGCCAATTCTAAAACAACAAAGGCACAGGTACTATAAAAAGTTATTATAGCTTTTCTACTTATTTTTGCAAGTCAAATTCAGAGTAGCCGTAGTCAAAAACTAAAACAAAATGAAAAAATTCATTAACAAACAATGCAACTACAGTCATAAGAAACAAAACACATAACAATAAAAAAGACAAAAATATGCAAAAAACAAAACACCAGTATAACAAAAGAGTAAGTAATAACACAGGTGATGGTGGGCAAGCAGTGGGTGAAGAGTTGAGCTCTGTACAGCTTAACAAATGGGGCATGCACATAGGTAAGTTATGTAAGTGACAACAAAGATTATGAGGCAGAGAGTAGTGCAGCAAACATGGCATGATATCATGTATTGTCTTCAGTATCATTTATGTTTTTTTACACTTTCTGTAAGTCATCTGTGTAGTATTGTTTCACTCCCCTTTTTAGCTATTCTGACTACCGCACAGCCTATAATGAAAACACAGCGCTGTGACATATCCCACTTTGCTTGAAACTCCTCAGGCCTTCTATTTTATTGCAGAATAAAGGCGTGCATCAAAGGCAAAAAACAATGTTCATTCACACAAATCATATAAAAACGCAAATAATTTGGAAGGCAATAGCTATTCACTGAAGAGGGGCAAGTGGTGGGCAGCAACACTGGTCAATACATGAGGATGACTAAAATAAGATCAAACTTGCACACAGGCCAATTCACACATTGTGAAGAAGTAATGCAATTGCCCATGGCCCATAATACAGTACCACAGTTGCATAGCCATAAACACTTTGCATGCTATCATACCAAAAATGTTGGCTTGTGTGTCTTTATGCGAAAAACTACCATGGTTTTGTTAAGGTTGAGATAAAATAGCACATTATAATTTTTGAAGCAGATTGTTTCTAAATTCATGTTTCATTTTTTCCTTACAGCCTCAGGAATCTCAAGCTAGTGAAATATGTCACAACGCTGTGTTTTCATCATAGGCCATGTGGTGGTCAGGATAGCTAAAAAGGGGAGCGAAACAATACTGCACAGGGGGGTCTTACAGAAAGCACAAAATATACGGAAGAAAAAAAAGTTTACCAAAAATGCAAACAGTCAGAAGGCAGTAGCTATTCATTGAAGAGAGGCAAGTGGCAGGTAGCAACACTGGGAATTTGATACACTTTGGTTCTAGTTTTAAATAGACTCATTTCAGCTGAAAAACATGATTCTTGACATAATAATATCATTGTGAGGTGGCATAGTTATGTTATCATGAAGCTGAATACAAATGGATATTTAAATATTTGATGTGTATACGGTGCATCCCATTGATGAGAACACCATTGCTGGCAACCTGATAGCATGTGTTGTTGAAGGTTCAATAGCTACTTGAAAGGTACAGACTAGGATGCAAAATGCAGTGTGTTTTGATGGAGTAGCAACTGTAAATGCTGTGGCTTGCCATTTTAAAGTAGATTTATTTTAGTGCATGTGAAACATATCCAATTGCATTTTTCATACTAATGTGTGTCAGTTCTGCTTTGAAACATATGTGGCTTTCATCATATGGACAGGTATCGTATTCATCAAAAATTTTGCACAGCTAAAGGTTATAAATTGAATGTTTATTAGTGAAGTTCATTTGGTAAGCATTGTTTTACAACAGCTGAAAATTTCATTCTGACTTTTACCTTTCTTTATTTAACACTATAAAATGAAACTTTGTGGTGAAACACCATGCACATTACCAACAGAATGTTTGAAACTCTTGTTAACATTTTGCAAAGCCATTTTAAATGTTGATTATGTAACTCATTAGCAATGTCTACAACTGCTATTGATTGTTGCTCTTCATCAAAAAATTATTAATGACATTCTTCACCTACACAGAGGTTGAAGAAACTAAAGGAAAATAGAATGGTTAGGTTATGGCAACTAACACAAAACATAGGTGTTATAGAACTATTTATACTGTTAAGTTAAAAAACACATTGAATGGTTAACTACCAAGATCAAACAAGTAATTGCAACAAATCTGTGAGTGATTATTTATGGTAAACACTTTTGTGCATGTTGAGCATCACTAGGGATCTTTACATGCCTACACTTGCAAATTTACTGATTTAGATATTATTAACCCATTTTATTACAGTATCTGTCAAATTTAGAAACAGTTAAATCTAAGGAGTACAGTTAGGAACACCTCATTCCACTGATTCTTTACAGCATGTGGTATAAGAAACACAAGGCAGGAATTCTTAATTACAATGTAAGCATGATATATCTGGTATATGTTCCATGTAGTATCACATGGTAACTTTCAATATGAACAAAATACTCAATTTGTACTGAGCTTCATGGTGTAGCAGGACTCTTTAAATTAAAATTAAAAAATAGATGTTATCCTTGTTGAATTTCTTAATGTGTGACAGGCCCAGAAATGAGCTTCAAAACAAGTGCATGGACACTTTGTCAATGTCACACATTTTGCAACTGCTAGAAACAGAAGCAACACAAAGATTCAACTGTGTTTTAAAAGCTGGTGCACTGTCTATATTCTAACAAAGTTTGAAATTAATTTGTTGCAACACTCTGGCAACAACATGTGTACTGATGATTTTTGTTTTTGGCCTAATGTCAGCTTATGCAGTTTTTACTACAGCCAGTTGTGGATGCCAATTAACATGGAAAAAATTTGCATGATACTCTGGTGCAGAGTAACACAGTATAAAGACATAAAAAATATGCCACAAGTGAGACTGCTGCTTAAAAATAAGAATGAACTGAACTTGTTTAGAGTTTTAAACAGATAAGTGTACTCTATTATAGTTTCAAGAGTTCTTGTCAATCTGCACTGAGAAACCTGTTGAAAAGTTTTTGGTTAATTTATAGCATGATTTTGAAATTGTTTTCAATCTGAATTCTTCAACGTATATGTGTAATGGTCTGTTGTTGCAAGTTACTTCACTAATTTTCACAATGCTTTAAAACAAAATTGTGTGCAATCTATGGATTGGAGCAAAGTCAAATTAATTGTCAGTAGATGTGACTGCAAACAGGCAACATCTAGAAAGGAGTTATCCAACAATTTGTTAAACATTTCTGTTGGGTTTCTTTGACATGCTGCGATTTCATAATGATTATGGAGAGTTATTAAAATGTTGCAGTTGGCATGAGTGGTCATATCTTTTGTTTGCACCTGCATTGGATTTCAAGCTGCCATATAGCTGTTTGCAGTATAGAAAATTTCTGACTACTAATTTTAACCTTTCTGTACAGTATAAACGTGTTCTTTTTTGCTGAGATATGTCAGTCATTTGTTCCATTACTGTAATAAACTTGCCATAACAGTATTCACTTATCTATATTTTTGGAAATTATGACTGAATTGACTTAATTCTTCTCAGTAATTTCAAAAAATATTCGGCCTATGACTGAAAAAAACAGGTGTACATAAGCAAATCGATCTGGATNGTTTTTTCAGTCTGAAAATTGAAGCTTTGAAATGGATACATTGCCATGGTCATTGCAAATAAATACTGTACAATATTAAGTCATTTCGTACTTCTTTGGATGGAAATCTGTTGCAATGCCTAAACTTGGACACGTTTCAACACCTGTGTTTCTGCAAAGTTGCATGTAATTGCTGATAAGCCATGGGCATTTTCATATTCTTTAGATTCTGCAGGTTTCTTGGAATAAAGCATTCTACTATCAGCAATCAGATTTATTGCCTGTGTCATTTTGGCAGATGATAGTGATTCCTACCATATTTATTTGATCAAACCTGCACCTGATGTTATTTTTTGTCATCAGTTTGTGGCTTATATGTAAGCGGGACTTACGATTTTTCCTTGCCATAACCAATTTGTTACTGCAGGACTGTGGAGTATGTGGCAATATTTTGCACTGGAAGTGCATGCCAAAATTTGTTATAAAGATGTTGGCATAGTAAAGGGATAAATTTGTGCTGTGTCAATATAGGTCTGTCGCTCCTAATAAGCTGAAAAAAATTGTTACACCAGTTGGAATTTGTGTAGGATTGCAAAATGTTATGTGGTGTGGCTTACCTTCAGGGACAGCATACATTACTTTTTAAAGATAACTCCCCATGTCGTTTATACACAAAGGCGGCTTACAATCAAAGGTGGCTATCAGCCACCAGCCACAACAAATCGAAGGTGCAGCAGTTGCTATGCTTGTTTATTTGTAAGTTGCTGACCTCTGTGAGAGGATCCTAATTACCTAATTAGAGAATGCAAGGTGACAGCAGCATACTCTTAGATGAAAATGATACACCTTCCTGTTGTGTTTTTTCGTGTGTACCGTATATATTTTTATTTGAGTGCTGTTTTACTTTGTGTATATTTGAAAATCAGTAGACACTTCTGAATCAGTAGTAGGGGCCATTCAAGCTACTAATCATTTTGGGTAGCACGTCAGTTGTTGCTAAGTTGTGAGAACTTGTTTCTTATTTTCTCTGCATGAGCACAATTGATACTTTCATTTGGTCTTTGTGTCAAATTTTGGGCAAGTTGAATTTTTTTATTTGCTGGTATTCGTCTCTGAAAAACTGGTATGAGGCCTTGTCCTCTGACAAGCTAGCGCAAATCTGAAAACGACCAACACAGGCAACGCCGTTTTCACAGGCGCCAAGTTGTTGTAAATTATGCATTCGGCCGACCGGAAACAGGCGAATCTTTGATCGATCCCAGTCGGTCACGTGAGTGTTGTGAGCACCCTGCGCATTCACAAAAATCGGCCGTTGAAAGTTGACGGTACTGTCGTGGTTTGACGGCACTAACAGAAGTTTTGTGCTGTACGTTTCCGTTGATAGATGAGACGTTGCGTAACGGCTCAACATTCTCAGACAGCCTACGGCGTTTCTTGGTGCTGCAGCATCAGGCAGCGTGTTGTACTGCATTTTCTAGGTAAGTTCCGGACTTTTTCAAATCGCATGTTCGGTCGTTGCATTTGCAGGTGTGGCCGCAGTAATACCACGGATCTAGGAGTATGAACAAGAAGTTGTGCTTTCATTACTTCGCAAAAATCAATCTTATGTGTATGAGTTGCGGTGACAAAAGCAAGATGATCGAAATTGTCTCTTGTTATGTTGCTTTCTGCCTGCTTTTATAATTGCAACATTTGTTGTTTTTCTGACATTTTTGCCCGTGTTTATGAAAGGTATCATCTTCTACGTATACTAATTTGGATGCGTACCGTTGGTGGTAGAACACCAACACTACGCATCCAAATTAGCACTTTGCAATTTACAGAGAGTTACTGTTTTGCAAACCGAGCTGAACTATATTTAGCTGAACTTACAATCAGTTCATGAGTCACGTGTACCTTATTTCTGGATGATACTATAGCACAGTCTTCACAATTTTAGTGAACTATTTCCGGAGTTTATGATGTAAAATTACTATTAAATCTGCATTTGGAAAAGATGTCATTGCTGTTGTTCTACTTTTTTTACACATAAATAAATGCAAGAATTTCAGACAGTGAACGTTGGTTATTTGACCCGTGTTACAAGTTGTTTAGGTGGTTGATAATGAGCTTGGTTAAATACTTAGAGCAAATGTGAATAGAGCAGGTTCGCTTTGTTGTCTCATTAGACAGCGGCATTTATGAGGACTTTAACTGGCTGGTAAAAAGTTGCAAAAAGCAAGATCGTTTTAATGTTTACTGCGACATCTGAAATGAAGATAATACAGTCTATCGCTTCTTTTTACTCGCGTATTATATTACTGGCTGTCGATAAGCTTTAAATTAAAAACTACAACGCAAAAAATGGTGATTTGGATCAGATGTTGCTTGACGTTTCGAAACAATTATTTTAATCATCAAGAAAAGAAATGTTTTTGAAACATCTTTACATGGTTTTATTTGATTCATTAGCTTTTGCGTAGTTGTTCATACTGAATGTGGATTTTTGGCAACAGCCGAGCGTTACATACACACCTGCACATACCCACGCCCGGTGTCAATGATAGTGCGGGGAGAAAGCGTTTGTAAAAGTTTCATTACTCCGGTGGTATGGCTCTCAAAACAGTTTTTTTCAGGAAATTGGAAACTTGTTTGGAAAAGAATGTCTTACTCAGCCCCAAACAAATTATTACTTTGGGATTGCCGAAAACACAACAAAAGTTTTCGCTGTTACAACTGAGCACAATGAAATGCCTCGGCGTTCACGCTTCGGAAAACATTAAAAATTCCTTGAATCGTTGCAAGGTTGAAGCCAAACAAATGTAATTCAACGCGAAGTAAATGTCAAGGCCATACCGTTTCATCAACAATGTGACGCACTCGGAGCGCTCATGTATTTAGCGTGTTCCTCATATTGGTGAACGCATAGTAATTGACATCGCGGTAGTCGAACAAAGTAGTTTTCAACGTTGAGATCAGAACTCGGATTAGGGTGTGTCAACGTTTTTGTTGTGTTTTTTAATTTTAAAGGTGTCACTTTAAACATTTTAAACCTAAAGTTATCTTTATTAGACCTGTTTTCTAAACGGTTTAACCCAGTCAGTTTGACAGGCAGCATAAACTATTGCCAATTTAGAGCTCAATGCATCTTCAACAGAAGCGAAACACCACCCCCAGTATGCTTCCGCGGACACTGGCATGTATGTGTGCGAGGCGTGTGCTTTAACGCGCCAGACTCTTCACAGACTGTCGTCAGTTTCATCGTTGACCATTCATAAATTTGCCAGTCGGCCGTTTTTGTGAATGAGAGAGTTAACGCTCGGGTATTACCGCTTGTTCCACAAGCCCTCCGAGCGGCCGCAAACGACGCGCACTCAGCCGTATTATGATGTGTTTGCTTTCAGGCGACTGCGCAAGGCGTGCATAATAAAAATGTGCCTTTGTCATGGTCTTTAGTTTGTTTGGCGCGATGTTATATGCCGTGTTTGTTCGCCCGTTTCTGATCTTCACAAATTGACTTTGCGCCCGTACTTCCGTTTTACCGGAATTAGCCTCTCACCATCGTTTGACAATTGTGTTAGCGTAAGTTCGGCCCGGTTTCTGATTTAACCAACTTCATTGGAAACGCGAAGCGACAGGCATTGGCCTGAACTGATGCGTGGCTCTACTGGTACCTATCGGATTGAGAAATTGACGTAACTGTTGATTTGAATTTACGTTAAATCAGTTCAAAGTGTATCTGAAAACGTATGGAGTGTATCAAAGTGTATGGAATATCCGAAAACGAAAATGTGCGTTTACGGTCCTTCATGTGTTTTTTTCTGGTCGATGTCATACGCTTAAGAACGATTTCAAGTTAAAATGTTAACATCTCTTTCAGTTTTTTGTTGGTAAGTTCTATTTTGTATTTAGACGTGGACATCGACTGTTTGCCTAGTGTGCTATTCATGTCCCAACTTTTTGGTGCATTGTGAAAACACCGAAGTCTATATTTTTACCAGCCTATAATTTTACCAGTCTATAATTTTTAGCTAAAATACTTTTTCGAAGTTTAGCTGGTGTTTTGATGAGTTAGCTTGGTAGACTGTTTTGCACTGTTCTGGAGAAGTTTATCCGGTAAACTTCATTAGTTGCTCTCAGGTAAACAGCGGCCAAGGAAAGATCTGTGAGGTTTGGTGACCTCGTCAAAACTTGGCTTCGGAAAAAGCTGTAGCGTGCCCAGGGTGACTGCTGAGGAATGTGAGTCTTGCGAGCTGGTGAGCGGAACAGTGTCGCGCGTCCGTTGCAGCTGGCTGCTTGGGGTTGATTTATTGTAACATGTTCACAACATCCGTTCTCTCCTGTCGCGCGTCAAGTCGCGTTGTCGACGCTGATTTGCTGGGGCAGCTACCGTAAAACGTGTAGCTGTTGCACTGTGATTTATTGCGGTACAACTGTCTCGCCTTTCCTGAGATAGGTGACTTGAAGAAAGGCCATACGCTGGCCGTTATGCGTTGTCCTTGTTACCTCGTTGGCTTTCGCCTTTGAAACGTTAAACCTATATTATGATCGTCAAAGATACCTTGGGATTTGGTGTTTGTCTTTAATGAAGTTGATTAGATGTGCTTCTAGGCCTGATCGGTTGCATTTGCATTCGCTGCTGGGTGAATTTGCCTTGCTCTGGTATTTATCCGAAAAGCATGCAATCAACCATCAACTCAAAAGTGAGATATGACGTGTCGTGTTTTGGTCACGCGTATCCGAAGCAAGTGTTTGGCGCATAAATGTCCACCGAGACGAGTTACGGTCTACGGATGAGTTGTGCAGCTGCATGAAAGAGCTCAGCGATTCATTCTCTTTCTTAGCAATATATGCCAACATTCTGCTCTTCACCTTTTGGTCATTGCAAGTTTACCAGCAAAACTGCAAGCCAGCAAGTTGCGTACATTGTGAAGTTGCTGTCGCTGCAAGTTGCGTAGGTAACAACTTGATGTACTAGTTATTAGCAAAGTTTGTAAAATTGAGTCGGGTTTCATCCACAAAGTAAGTTTCAGCACAAAGGTTGCTTTGTTGTGTATTGGCATTACGTCAGTATTCCAAAGTTCGTATTGTTTGTTTTAAGTAATCCAATGTTTACTTGTGTGTAGGTAGAGGTAGAAAAACTTGGTTTGCATCTACGTGTATTTTGCTGATGAGCCTGGTTGATTTTGTGCAAGGCGAAAGGTTCTTGATAGCACATTCCTTCCTTGACGATAGGAAAGGAAGTTCTCACCAAGATAATTTAACATCTCCCAATGCAAAGCGCGCGCAGCTTGATGCATACGGACAAGGCATGCAAGCTTCCTCAAAGTGCCTTGCGTTTGAACCGAGGCCGCGCAGGGTTCGCTTCGACTGATTTTGTTTGATCGTGGTCGATCGCTTCCGTTGTGAACTTTCGGGCAGCCTTCTAAGCTTTGTGGTTATTTCGAAACTTCACAGCTCACCAGCCGCTCGCCGATAAGACGTCGTAAGTGGTGTGGCCGACGCGGTTGTCGTGCGCGTATCGACACGCCGCATCCGCTCGAATTTGCCCCAGGGATACGCGCCGAGCACATTCACCGTATTAGTATAGTTATTAGGCGAAATAAAATTGACGGGCAATTACGGGTTTTCTCTCAGCATCAAGACGAATCGTTACGCATGTTTCTTCAAAACGAAATACTTCGCTTCTAGCTAGGTAAGATTACCATTTTCTGTGGTACCGCCGAACGCGTCGTTTTCTTCGCGAACGATGCAAGGTTTGTCAATGTTGTGAAGCCGACGCTTAAGTAGACTATTACGCGTAGTGTTTAATTTGAAAGTGATTGTAATTGGCAGGGCAGTCGGCACGGCCTTGCCATCAGTTGTTACAGCTGAAGTTGCTTGGTTTAGAACTTCACGCAGATTGGTCAACTGCTTCTTTCGCGAGTTGTCAGCACGAGGTATGTTTGCGAAAAGTTCCTTGTTCTCACTGTTTTGTTTAATCTGTAGCATTAGTCCTGGAAGCGTTTTGATTACATCTCGCTTTTCTTAATGAAGAACACTTCGGCCTGAAGTGCAACGTTTGGAGCCTGCTGTGGGAATTTTTACAGTCGTTGTAATACTCTCCCTTGTGTGGGCCGCAGTTGAAAGATGTTTTATGACTCTCATATGTAGGACTACATCTGTTATTTAATTTGCTCTGTTTAGCTGTTGTTAAAGCTTTTTGTAAAATGATTAAAGAGTTCATAGCTGCGAGCAGCAGGTGAATGAACGAAAATGGCGACTGGCGGCCGTAGTCTCCCGCTGTCTGCGACGATGAAGTTACGAACCAAACCTATTCACATGTTTCAGGTTAAAGTACCCGGTCATTCTCTTATTTCAAAAAGAGCGTTTCAACAATTAGTTGACTTGAACGGCGAAACACTCGACAGTGCCGCCCGTTGACCGTAGTTTGTTAGACTCGATGCACACTATACTTCCAGAACTCGGTAGTATCAGCTGTGTGAAAACTTGCGGATATTTGCGTAAGTGCTTGCTGTCTAACCAAAGATTCACTCTCTGCTCATTCTTTTGCAGCTTGCCTAGAGGCTTAGCTTGGACGAAATTTGCGAGCTTACTTTTCCAGCACATTGGTAGTTGTAGGGATAATGTAACTTACTGCATCGAGTGGCAAAGCACTGCATATCCTCACGATCAGTCGCACGAAAGCAGTCACCGCATCTGTCGACAAGAATGATTCCCTAACCCACTTGCGGGCTGGACTATAGTGCTTTTGATTCTCAACTTGCGACAGTTGCTCGTGCGATGCTGGTAACATGGATGGTAGGGCGACCGAGGCAAGATTGGAGTGGAAGTGAGTACTTTTATTTATTCTGCTTTAAATGCGTTTACCAAATGATCACCAGCTAATTTGTTGCAGTTATGCTCAGCTTGTAGCACTTTCGCGAAAGCCAACGCGAAAATCTTTTAAAAAGTGTTTCTTTAGCCCTCAGGTTTTGCCAGCTTATCTTGTCTTCTTGTCTTAATCGTGCTGTGCAGCTGTTTGCAACACACTGAAGCTCTGTAGGAAAAGCAACCGTAATTAAACAAAATACAGTTGCGCTGATTTTTATGATTTTTTGTTGAAAAGTGATTTTAAAAAATCAAGCATACTTCCAATATTCCATTTGCACGCCACTATATATACATATACACGAAAGTAATTTACGTTTAGGCTTTGGAATTTCTTTCTGTAAGGAACAAGGACTTGGATTAAATGTGGTACCCTTGTCTTAGCGAATGCTCTTTGTGGGTGTACTCCTAGCCCACACCGTTTTTCATCTTCAGGTATTTGTAAGAAACGCCACTTACGATAGGAAACACGTTCGAAACCTCAAAGATGTGCCGATCTGTAGCGGCAAGTGGTCTTGTTCCCACTGGCACTTATCTATTAAGAACAGGAGGAAACTGCGGTTTTTGATCAAACGCTCGACTGTGTTCATATCCCTTTGCGGTCTTGCTAGATCTCCATGTTTTTGCCGTTCCGAAGCAAGTTTCTGCAAGCCCAGGACACATTTTCAGAACTTGGAGGTTTGGTAGATTTCAGTACTCGTTGGTACGTCACTATCGGACAAATCTAACGTCAAGTGCCAGAATGATGCTTGTCTAATAGCATGCTGCGGCATGATGTTGTCAGCGTGCACTCGGTGCATTGCCTGGGTAATTATATTTAAAAAATCAAACTTTAAACGAAGCTTTTGTCAACTTCCACGAAAGTGATGTCAAACGCCGCAAAATCCCAAATTTAAACACCTTACTGTCTTGCAGTGTAGCACTTGCCAGGTTTAGATCAGGCTGACCAACTGAATTCTCTTTTTCCTGCCCCACTCTGGTTTTATTGTGTTATCATATGCGAGAAACGTCTGCTTGTTAGATTCGAAAAGAGTTTGGGTTAGGAAGAAAATCACATGTTTGTAACGTTTCATTGAGTCTTTTACATTCTTTTCACCGAAACGCCACCATGTGCGAAAATACTCTGCTTTACTGCAAAAAAGGTTACAGCTAATAGTTTCCTGCCAAATTCATATGCTCCAGAATAAACGAACTTCAAGCGGTATGGTTTATAAAAAAAATGCAGCCAGCAAGAAGGTTGTACCGCCAGTCGCGATCGTTGGCTGTTTGACTGTGGATAGGACACCCCATTCCNTTGCAGCAGTCAGTTACACGCGTTCCATGTAGTAGTCTCTTCGCCGGAAAGGTGCAAGGAACAAGTTACAACGCTGTCAAGGCTTGGGGGGAAGAATTGACGTGCGGTCTCGCGGCATGCTTCGTCCTACAACGCAGTCTTGGATGTGCGAACTTACCGTTGCGCGGTTGCAAGTGTTAACTGGTTGTAAAGGTCAGGATTCGGAAGCTCGCTTTATGCGGCTTGTTTCCCGAAAGGGTGGCGGCATTCGCCGTCTTCCTTTCCGATGGAGTGAAGTAAGGAGAAAATAATCGTTTATTGGCACAGCATTTGCTTTAAGAGGAAGCTGAGGGCTTAGAAGTAGAGCTTTTTACTGAAAACGCTGTAAGCCCTGGCATCGTTGAGCGATACTATTTGTCCACGTAAATTTAACTGTAAAAGTTTTTCTGCACTTCGTGTCCGCTTTGTTTGGTGAAATGTGACGTGATCCCACGTTTACAATTAGGAAATCGCCCCCAAAGCAAGTCAAAATGTAGAAAAGATTTTCGAAATTGGATAGCAGTTGTTTGTTCAATTATATAGTTCAGTTATATCTTAGCATTGGTTTGATTACATCGTAAAATTCGCTGCAGTCTAACAGTAGCAATTTCTATGGAAAAAAATTATTTTAGCCATGCTCCAACGCAAGTACGCGAAGTGTCATTTTCACGCTGATTGTTCTAGCATGGAGTAGAGCGCAGCACAAACGTTGAAAGCTGCGCTGAAAAACGCTCGTCCCATTCGCAAAGCCTTGTTAGGTCGTGAGCACCCACGCGACAAGCAGGTTAAATGTAGTCTTTCTTCCCTCGTCTTTTGCCCCGGCATTGGCAAATATTAATTTGGGCGCTCGCACTACTTAATCCTTGAAGCACGAGCTAAAGATTTATTGTTTTTTGACGTACCTGCAGCTTCCTTGACTAATCATTGATATTGCTCCAGTTGTTGCAATAAATCAAACCACGTGACGGGAGCTTGTGTTGTAAAATGTTCTGTTGTTCTAATTGTATTAACGGTTCATGTAACGGATGTGTTAGGGTTCGCCTGCAAAAATGTAATGGACCGGAAGAGCCCTAACGTTTTTTATTAATGATATGTAAGAATCCGCTTCTTGTTTTTTTGCTTGCGTCGAAAGTTGCTTGCTGACTTCGCATAATTCAGGTGCGCAGTATTGTCCGCAGCCTCTGTGCCACAATGTCATTAACTAAACTTGTGTTCTCGTGATTGCGTGCATCAAATGGCGGTTGCCGTGATTTTCGACGAGAGTGAAAAGTTTTCCGACAAGCAGCAGCACTTGTACGGAGCAAAGAATGTGTCGAGGTGATTTTCGTGTTGGAAAAATTAGTGCTGTTTTTTTTAACTTTTGAGAGTCCGAGCTNTTGTGTTGTTACCGAAACAACGTGCGAACAATATCTCGGAAACTGGGTTGAACTACACTTCATGGATTTGACCTCCCCCAGCTTGCTGTAGGTAATTGCGCCATCACTCCGCATGTAGCCTCCTTCGCATTTTTTCGTGTTTGAACATGTTCATGCACTTCTAGCTCGCTAATAAACAAACGCACCTTCAAATAGGGGAAAGCCAAAAGTCAAAAAACTGAACGTTATAATGTTGAGCACACGCAATTCTAAAACTTCCAGCTGATTTGATTTCTCTGAAAATTACGCGGTATGCTTGCTGTGGTGGGATACTGACAATGCTTCTTCGTAAAAACTGGTTTGCTTCCAAACCCGCTTGTTTTATTGAATTTATTCGGAAAAGCATCGTGACCCTGTGATTTTCGGCTGTTTCCGTGGGCAGGTTGAACTGGTACCACAGCGTTCATTAGAAGCGCGCAACACAGATGGTGGCGCGCTAAGCGGATTTCGTTGTTTTCATTGAAGTAAATTTTTTNAGTTCATTAAGCTCGTGCGAAATCCACTACAATTTTTAATAGATATCTTTGCCCTTTTAAAAATGGTCCTTCCGAAGACTGATTTGCGTTGTATCGTCATGTGCACCAAGCTGAAAAATTGACTGGTACGAGACATATTTTTTGCCCTGCAGTTTTGACATGTAAGAATGGTTACAATGGAACAACCACGACGATAAATACTGTTGTCATGCCAACTCGTATAGCATGCTATTGTCAAATCACTAGCGAGCTTATTCAGTTTTATCACGTTTAATATACATTTGCTTTCTGTCGTTGAGAAGAGTATCAACGCTTAGTGGTGATTAGTGTTTATTTCTTTTTTTTATGCCACGCGAAAGATTTAATTTTAAGATTGTTTTTGCAAATAAAAACAATCTGTTTTCAGTGGTTGTGGAAGTGCCGAAGAATTAGTTCGTTTATTTTTTGCTTTTTCACAAGGTATCCAAGTTAACCAAATATTTTTCCCTAAAACTGAAACAAAGACGGTTTGCCGGTTCTGAAACTCTACAAATTGCGCACAAACTATGCGCCTTCTGCCATACCAAGCCATTTCTTCCAGGTGTGCTTCTAAGTCTTTGGATTAAAACATTTTTTGAACGTGTTATGACGATCATGTATAATAATCGAAGTTAAACTAGTGCTGGTTTTTCAAATTTGATGATTGTTAAGTTAAGATGAAAAGAGGCTCGTGTGATATAGGGGTATATGCCATAAAGTAAGTTATTAATCTGCACTGGGGACGACGCTAACCATGAAACTAAAGCCACTTCTCCGCGCAATCATTTATTATTTGTTAAAAATCCCCTTCAGATTTTTCGGCAGAAACCAGTAATACGTCAAGTATTTTGCCGGACTTCTTGCTTGGTTGATAGCACTGCTTTTGTCAAATCGCTGCTGTGTCACACCAAGAAAATTTTTGTCTTAAATCATGGAATGTCGACCTCGTCGGAACTCGGATATCTCTAGTTAATCGCAAACAAATCCGTTGGTTTCTGCATCAGCGGAGCTTGGCGTCGCAGGTAAAAATAAACTCTTCTAGAAAATCCTATTGTGTTCATGTTGACGGAATTGCTACCGTGCAAGAGACAATACATGTCCATTTCCTCCGTTTGTTTAGCCCTACTTTTGTGCAACGAAACGCGGCGGCGCTGAACACCTGCTTGTAACGTCATTCCGCCAGCGATAGATGCGGACTGGCCTCCGGACCACATATTTATCACGCTTGCTGACGATCAACACACCCAGTCCAGTACTCCTGGTTGTGTGATACGCGCTCGTTCCTTTTTTAGTTACGCCGCAGCAGTAGGCAGCAGTGCGACAAGGCCTGCTCCTATCATTTACCGTAAATTGCCCAAGAAACGGAAATGGTTTGGTATCTATTTCCAAGTGAAAGACCTCGTGTCATATTTGAAAAACCCGATGATTCTCAATATGGCGACAAGCTGACTGCCCTTGTCACTCTGAATGCAAACCGAATGCTTATTGGCAATATCTGCTTTATTGCTGTAAATTTTCTTAATATTTCTGTGCTTTCGCTCGGTGTTTTACCGAATCAGTTCTTTTTCATGAGCACAGATTGGATTAGGCATCCGTGCTTGCAATTCATCACCAGCGCAGATGTTTTAAGCTGATTGTGGATTTTTTTAATGCGAAATAT
>JGI24022J15233_10001148_pt1 | contig 20918 bp, 12 predicted proteins | sample Ectturendosymbi2_FD_15233 | JGI IMG/M metagenome (IMG submission 15233) | reverse complement strand
GTCCTTGCACTCTTTCTCCTGCCTGAATAAGTTCCCCCTGTGGCTTTAGAACATAAGTTCACTACAGTCCCATGCTCTCTGAACTTCGTAACCCAACTAAACAATCGTTGATTTTGGTGGAAAGTTGCGACAATGGAAACGTTTTTTATCGAACAAAATATGGGTACGCATCTTTTTGAGTCACCCTGTATTAACTGGTTGTAAACTACTGTGCCAACCTGCATCATTTCCAAGTATGAAATTTAGCACTTCATTCCTCATTAGAATATGCAGTAAGTTGCCATACGGACGCTAGAAACAAACACTTTGCACCACGAATCGGTGCAGAAGAGCAGGGGAAACCTATAAACATCTTTTTGATTTTTGTGGCAAATCGTGTAGTGTGGACATATCATAAAACGACTGTTGATTTTACTCTTGTTTTTTTTGACTTGCAGGAGTTTTAATTAATGTGACAAAAAATCAGAAACGAAAGAATACAAATGGAATATGACAACTGCATGCAAGCAGTTCGCGTTAATTTCTGATGCAATTTGTACTCAACTAAGAAACAGTGCACCTTAAATACTGTATGCAATTATGATTTCGACAATATATGAATTTAAAATCATATTGATATTAATAAATATTGGTGTACCAGCATACAATAAAAAATTATAATCTGCCCCTATAGGGAAAATTGCCCCAGAACCACCACGCACAGATGTTGCAGAAACAGAAAAAATCGATTTCGCCGTTTCTACGGCATCTTTGCAATTGAAGATGCCGTTCAAACGGCATAATCGATTTTCCCGTTTTCTGTAACATCTTGCGTGATGTTTTTTCTGCAGCTTGCTCAAAACAGGCAGGAATTAGACCTAGGGTAAAGATGTGAGCAACCAGGAATCGCCACAGGCAACTGAAGGAAAGTAACCTGCAGTACAGAAAGGTATTGAAGCTCAGAAGTGACAGAACTTGCGTGAACAATTCTATAAAAAGATTATAAATCAGCTTTAGGTCATAAATAATAACGATTCTCTTAAAAATAACGACGAAAATTGTGCACCACATACTGGAGCACCAGAATATGCAAAGCTACATAAATTTTGAGCACATTTTCACTCTGTAAAAACGAAGATTTCACTGTTGACAATGTTAAAAAGTTACAACTGCGGCAGGAGAGGTCACCGGCAAGTTTGTCAATATCCATGTTTGTCAGGTCCCAGTGCAAACGGCTGTCTTCCGTTACAAGATGCATTGACTTACTTTGCTAGCCTAACTTTCACCTGCTGTATGTAATTGCTGTAGCTCCAGCTACTAGCTGGTAACACATACGAAATTAGATGTTTCAACGATTTGCGCTCTGGTGTGTGAGTTGTGCAAAGGTCTTGGGGGCAACTGTGTTGCTCTTAACGTCTAGGCTAGGATAGGGGTCTACAAACTACGGTTCGTAGGCCTATTCCGGCCCACGCAGCTATTTCATCCGGCCCAGAAAAGTAATTTTATAACAATGACAGAATAACGTTTTTATGAAAATTTGTTAATTTGATAGAATGTAACATATCCCGAAACAATGACATTACGCAAGATGGCCATGTGAATGCCAGTTGGCTGAGTATTACAACACTGCAGGCTGGCCTATAACCTTAACTGGTGTGTTGTCGCCATCTGAAGTCTTTGTTAATATTACCGTAGATACATCCAATCTGAAGCCAGATTTTACCACTATGCTAAAATTAAAGAAGCAATTTCACCAGTCTTTCTAATAAATCTACTTTTATTGTTAAGCAACATTCATGATTTGGCATTCTTTTAATTTGGACCGGGAGTTTATGTTCGGCTCTCGAACTGTTGTGGAACAGCTTATGTGGCCCTCGTACAATGTTTGAAGACCCCTGGTTAAAGCGAATCACATTTAAATGTGCTAACTGTAACATCATTTGTTTCAAGAATATCACTCCTAGGATTTTCAGATAGGGTTCATTTTGTCTACGGTAGATGCAATCTGAAAGCGATGAAATCACAAAAATCATGTGATGAGCTGGTGTTTATTCATGCAGAATGCAAACAAGCTGCTGCGAGTTAATTCCACGCAAATGGTTTCCTTTTGCAACAAGCTCTGGCAATGAATATATTTGGCCAACACGATTTCTGAACTTCGTAATTACGGCTTTATAATTACTTGTAGTGAACAGCAGACATTTCATCGTATTGAATTTCAAAAAGTCGAAAAAGTTTGTAACGTCACAAATGTTCTCCCCTCCTTAGCAAAAAATTGTCGCTACAACTTCAACCCCCTTTTCTGCTCAGAAGTGATGTGATTGATGGACGACGTCAGAAAGCATGCGCATAAAAATCTTACATAGAGTTGTGAACTTGGCCACTGTGACTAGCTGGGAAGGCTTCAGAAAATCTAGACTGGTTACCGATAAAATCCAGTGGCCATAGTCGTAGCCAGGGGGGGAAAGATGGTCATGCCCCCCAAATTTTTAGCATATCTTGTCATTTTGTGGTTTTGAGAGGCGGTGTCCCAAACAAAATACTGTTGCTCGCTTAAAGTCAAAAGATTTGGCCCCCAAAGCTTGGGCTGGCTACGCCAATACCAGTGGCGCCCCTTTTAAGTAATTACGCTCCTTTTTGGGTATCTAGCAATATATCATAAAGCCGTGGGGAACCTAACAATATGTCATACAGCAGAACACGTGATAACCTATATAAATAGGTTTTGCCATCCCTTTCATACAGCATACCGCAAAACTGAAATCAGTTTCCTGAATAAGTTTTACTGTGAACTGAAACTGCAAGTATTTCATAAAACGAACGTTTGCCATTAAGATTGTTGCATCATTACAGCTAGGGGATACTTTTGTTGCAAATGTGATAAAAATGGTATTCCATTTTTTATCGAAGAATGCCAGCAATCGACGTCTTGCGAAAGACTAGCAAAGGCTTTGTGATATAACAACATAATCATGTTTTGTATGATAAATGCAAGAAAAATGCAACGCAGGTTCAAGCCGCCAGTAGAAATTAAGTTAATTTTGACACATAAACTGTTTGCCGTTTTCGTGTATATTATAGGGTGATAGCTGGAGATTGAAATGGGTCACGATAATTAAGGGCTAGCGCAGAGATGCAATGCGTTTCACAAAATTAAAGCGGGCTAAAAAGAATGCGCTCAATCGGGAAATGGATTTTTACCCGATTTAATGGCAAACTCATGAGTGCGGAAATTGTTTACTGCTCGGTAGATACACGATTTGCAATGTTGTAGACCACAGATACCCCACTACATTATACGAGAATCCATTGCAAAAAAATCTACCAGTCTGTAGAGAAGGCAACAAAAGTAAGCGATGGCAGCAATACAATCTGGGACTGCAGCAGTACAGAATCAACAGCAGTACAAGCATAATAACAGCAGTACAGAATCAATGTACTTACACACATATAAGGGAAAAGAAAATAAACGTCTCTAGTAATCGAAAATCACGTTTCTCTTATGTTGAGCTGTAAAAAGTGTCAAATAACGCTCAGAGCAACTTTAAAAGTTTTGCCAAGACAAGAGGAAGTGGAACCTCAACTTATTTTCTAGGAATGTGCACGATTGAGACGACACTGATAATATGGGATCACCTCACAGAGATATCAGGAGCACTTTAAATGGAATACAAGGGTAGGCTACTGCTCAGACTTTTCAGCCTATTGAGCATCACTCTTAATTTTAAGAAACCTTCAGCTTTTCATGACAGTGCAAAAGTTTTCTGAGTCACATTAAATGCACGTTGCTTCCAACACACTTTCCGTAGATTTTCAGAAATCCAGTTTTACGAAAGTTTTCATTAGCGCGTGCAGGACATAACGTGGGGCTTGAAAAATTGAATTTGTTTTGGTAAAAACTATGCTAGATGGTGCTAAGTGTTTATTGATAACCACCTGACCATAAGTCTTTAGTTTTACATGATACGTTTGTAGCCTACTATTGCGTATGGCTTATCTGTGACTGCTGTGGCACTGAAGAAGGTATGGCATGTTGCAACATCCACACAAGCAAACAAAGCAAATATGATCCAAGTTTGAAGTTTCTGTGATTTGTCTGCTATATAGGTAGTTGAGTGTACCGATGTAAGTATTTTTCACCAACACTTAATGCAGGCATAGTAAAATATGTCGCAACCTAGTATCTCCAAATCTTAGAAGCACCTTTTAAGGACCGTCACAACCACCACAGTGGCTCTGAATCACATTTTTGGTCATAATTCACCGACCGACTGCGCTAGACATTCAGTGAAGACATTTTTGAACGCAGGTTTTTATGTAGTTCCTGTTTATAAGAATTGGTACCTTTACATTTGAAATTATTTTGAAAAAAAATTTTTCTGTTACGTTCGTTGCTCATTTTTGTCAATTTTTGGTGGTTGTCCAACAATTGGTACCACAGCTACTTTCATGCACTTTCAATCCGTTTTTTGACTTGTAACACTTGCAAGCAGTCCAAGCAACCAACCAACAAAACTCAAAAAGACACCAATGGAATTTCAAGGGGAAATTTATTTTGGAAAAAATTCAATTAAGTAAAAGAAGAGATAAAAATATTTTTTAGAGGCAAAACTTTCGCCATTGTCGGATTTTGGAGGGTATCATTAAAAAAGCAGGAAAAATCTGTAAAAAGTGGTATGTTACAAGTTAAATTTTTGGAAAAAAGAAGCTTTTTTCCCCAAAATTTTTATTTTCAGTAACTTTTGCTTTTTCAAATTCTTTCTGTTTTCCCTGTATCTTTTTTTATGTCACTAAAAGTTTTGCAAGTAGCCTAATTCGGGTTTCTACCTCTAATACTTCACAACGGCGCCATTGTGCTCCATAGTATAACCTCTTGCGCATCAGTTACGGAACTTTCTTGACGATTTAAAGCAGTTGCTTTTGAAATGTCGAACACGAATTCAATCACAACGTACATTTTGCGCCATGCTTCTTAATTCTGGGGCCTATTTTAGAACTAACAACAGTTGCCAAATTCTCAGTATTTTCCAGGCTTCGTCGCCAAATCGTGTAAGAATTTATGGGTAATTGCATTAGACGGCTTTCCAGCAGGTCGTGCTGAGATGACGTAATAATATGTATAACATATGCGATCTGTGAGTTTTCACTAGAAGTTATGCTTTCAACTCCAGTGCTAGACTTTCTCGGCTTTAACGTAGGGAACCAATTGTTAATAAAAATGGGTGACTGACGGCAGTGCACCAACTAAATCCTAAACAAGTGTGAAAGAGCGAAAGTGTATAACAATTACAGTAACCGTAATTTCCTTTGATCTTCAAATTTGTGATCCACAAAAGTGTTATTGCGTAAAGACATCAAAGGTTATTTTTGGTGATTTTTACAGAACTCCAAAGCTCACAGTTATCTGCTTTGAGTAAGGGAAGACAAAGAAAAAGCAATTTGGGGTTTTGCTAAAACGTTTCAAGAGGTCATCCAGCAGCTTATGTATTGATGCATAGCTGATGTGCTTTCGGCTTCTTTGTGGCTTTGACAACATAGAAGTCATGAAACTTTGGTTTTCCTTTGTGTACCTGTAAAAGTAAATCCATTTGCGGCAAGCGCCATTTCAGAACAGTAATAAGATATAAGCAAGGTCGATTTACATGGTGGAAACGAGCGATGTTGAAGCGCGCTACGCAAGACTGGCAGTTTGACGACATCGTTTCCGCGTTCGCGATCAGCTTCGACGCGTGCTGTTTGATCACGCTCTCAAATGAAACTCACTTGTGCGGATATAAGAGAGAGAAAGAGAGAGGCAAAACTCGGCAGTTTCATACCTTTCGCTGGGTTTCACGATGCAGGAACGGAAGAAACTTGAAGCGTGCAAATCGTGCCAGTAAGTCGTTTTCTTAACCAATGTTGAAACGCAATTGCACGAGCTGTGAAAACGTCCAACTTCGACAACCAGTGAAGCGAATCGATGCGAACGCTTATGGTCAATCGATCGCACACTCGCAAGCTGTCGATCGACCGGTAAAAGCACAATTGCTTGGTTGGAAGCGATTCGATGGAGGCGCAGGTTGAGGGCAGCACTAGCCTTGAAATGATCTGATGTGATGTACTGTCATTGTCAACACTTTTTAATGCTTTGAGCAAATTGCCATATGCGAATCTGCTTATTAATCGCAGCTAGTTGTGTTTCTTTTGTGCAGTACCATATTGAGTACGCCCTAACACATTGTTGACGCAAACGCGCTTTTCTTGTTCTGAAAAATCTACGCCGAACAAGTACTAAGTAGAAACAGTTGAGTTTTTGTTTCTGAGTGGTCGCAAAGACTTCACACGGCAATCATAAAAATGTAAGGCCTGAACAATCTTGACAACAGAGTCAGTTTGCAACTTGCTTTAAAGTTCTTAAAGGGTTAAAAAGAGGAACTACAGATCTTCAGCGTAGATTTGCAATCAGCTATTGTTGAATTGATTTCCAACCAAGTAATTTATCACTATTTCAGAAGCAGATTGCGCCTAAGCATTTTGCAGAAGTTTACCAGTGAAAGAGAAACTCGTAAAATTATAGCAGGCCGATAGCCACACGCTTTATTCAACAATGTAATCAAACAATTCAAGTCTGTGAATCTGTATTGTAGTCTGTTAGTGCAGTGCTTCCTAACCGGGTGAATGGTTCACCCCAGGATGAATGAAAATTTTGCAAGGGTTAATGAAAGAAGAGGGGTGAATGAAGGGTGAATGAAATTTCTGTTCCTAATTTTTTGCATCCTCTGATAACATGCATTGTCTTGTTTTTTACCCAAAACGTAACAGCAATTGTGAATAAAACGGCAAACTTCAAGCGTTCTAAGTTTGCATCTTCAGCAGTCAGCAACTTATCACTTCAGAAAAAACGTATTGTGGTGCAATTAACTGTGTATATTACGTAATGGGGATAGATTTCACCGAGAGTTGCCATGTTTTATTCAATCGAGCGGTGGAATCTCTGCTATGCAGTGATCTGCATGAACATCCTGGTGTGCAAAAATTATCTGCTGGAATCGCAGTACTTTCAAATGTTTGAGGCACCTAAACACTCATCAGACTTATCAGTCGAAGTGCAGGCCTAACCAATCGAAGTGCAGGGGTAGCCTATTACCAGTTTGGTTTCGGTTCCAACATCTAATATGCGTTTCTCTCTCAGGTAGTACCTGCAGAATGTCTATGAAATGCGTACAAAAACACTTTGTTTTGAGTAAATGTAAATCTATTGATGAAGTCGATCAGGACACGCCAGCTTAATCAGCTTCGCAATTTAAAGAACCAGGCTTGAAAAGGAATGTTAGGGGACGAGAATAAGTTGCCTTCAAAAATTGAAAGGCGGAAGTAGTATGATGGTTATATTAAGTATCGTTTTTTTCATCCCAGAAGTGAAGAATCGAGTCACCAGTCGTCTGCTCAATTAATGTTTTGCTATTTTAAATGTAGCAACCAGTGTTTGGCTCATTCAAAACTACGGAGTATTTACAAAACAAACACGGCATTTATCAGAACAAGTCCTCGCAATTTTTCAAGCAACAGCACGAATATTTATGCAAACAGCAAAATTCCCTCCATTCATCATTCGTAAATGACTCTGCTAGCAAAAAGCCTTTTCTCTTTTCCTTTTCAAAAAGCGCATGTGCTGATGAAATGAAAAGAACAATTCGCGAAGCTGAGTCTGCAATCAAACCATATTTGAAGATTGTAGCCACTTTGCTGCATTGCGGAAAGCATGCTCTGGATAAAGTAGAGCAAATACCGTGGTATAACAATGAACACTGGATGCTCTGATTATTGTCGCATTGGCCATACATTCACAAAAGGTTGAATGGGAATGCAGCAATCGATGGCAGGGTGAACGAAACCACAAAAGGTTAAGAAGCACTGTGTTAGTAAACAGTAATCAAACAAGGCTGCTTGTCTTGCTATCAAAGTGCAAGACTCCCAGCACGTCTACGTATCTGTGGCGAGGTTCTACTTCTAGCTTAATTTTCAGACAAAACGATTCAAGCAGGAAATACCTTGGAAGAATTTGTTATTGCACCAGTCAGTCCGTGTTTTAACTCAGTGGCGTAGCCATGGTTTTTGAATGCAAGGATTCAAAATTTTGGAACCTGCCATTCTTATTCAATTTGAATAAATACAACTTGTTCCGAAAAGTAGGCCGTGTTATCCTTATGGAATCATTTAAATTGTCCTATTATTTCAAATGATCTCAAACTTTAATGACATGGGTAGGAACAACTAAAAACTTTGTTTCCTGAGCTATCTTTTTAGATATAGAAATGACATCTACTTCAATAGAAAAGGAGTTTTGCCTGTTAGAGTATGCTCGTACACTATCGACCTAGTCCTAGACTGTACAGTGGGCATTTATAAGAGAAATCCATGCGAAAGCGTTAGCTGCACTACAGATTTGGAAATGGCACAAAAAGTTCAAAGAGGAAGATTGTTTGTGTTGGGACAAAGGATCTGGACGACCATCAGTACCAGAAGAGATAGTCGAAAAACTTCGGGACGTATTTGTTCAAAGCAGAAAGTCAATAAGAAAAACAAGTTTGGAATCCCAGATTTGTGCAAATCTGGTGTGTAAAATCCACATGTGTTTCAAATCTTCAATCAGTTTTTATGAATAAATCTTGTTCCACTAACCAGCATATGTCATTTCATACGATCAAAGTGTGTGGTTACTCAGGTATCTACGTCTCAAATAATAACAAATATTTAGAAAACCTGGTATACCAAATTTCATACTATTTTTCGTTAAACAAAGTGAAAAAGTTGTCATCGACTGTTTTTCAAACCCCAAGTTTCACCAAATCTCGAAGTTTGTCGGTGTTTAGGCTACTAGCGTAAATAACCTATCCTATGTTCAAATTAGGGGCCGCAGCCCCATAAAATGCCTATGTAAGTGAGAAGCCCAACGCAGGATGAAAAAAGGGCATTTAGCCCTGTTCCATATATGCAGGAAGAAGGTTTTCTGTTTGTGGTCTGACATTTCGGACCTTTCCGAAAATTTTCAGATAAACATGACATGCACAGCACATTTCTTCTTACAGTAAGTCATTCGCCGCATGACTAAAAATGAAGTAAATTTATTTGTAAGGAATGTTTAAATGATACTGTGTGAAGACAAAGATATGTTAGCCAATAGCTCAAGAGAGGTAGAGACACAAATCTTAAATAATAATCATGGCATAAGCCAACAAAAATCAGTTCCAATTCTTCAAATCACACACTGCAATATACTTCACTGGAAACACCAAATGGATAACCTATTAAAGTCCTTTTCGAAGGTTTGTGTCACGTTGCAATAAATGTAGTACTTCAGCATGTGTTTACTTTGATGCTTTTCAATCCCATATAACGTACATGACACTCCTAGCAGATGTTAAAATTGCCTTTTTCTTTCTAAATTATCCTTTCAATATAAAGTGTTCAAATCTGAACATAGTGTTAAAATGTTACGTCTGCGCTAAACACCGATTTCAAACATCTCAAGCCTATTGTAATTATCGTTTTCTCCATGCACTTGTTCATTTGTATTCTGCTACCTGATCAAATGATTAAATACTCCATTGATTTGAGTTTTAAGCATAACGACCGAATAAGACTTGTAACATCTCAAACATGCCACTGTTTTAGAATCAATTCTTGCCTAGGGCAGCATTACCCAATATTTATAGAATATAGCAGATTTTTGTAAAGATGTTTTAGGGACCTGATTCGGGTCCCTAAAATCGGAGAAAATTATCAAGGGAAATATCTGAACGTATACTGCAATCAAATTTAGTCGGAAAATTTTCGGGTCCATACCAGGCACCTGATATTTTCCTTAAAAAAACCCTGGATATAGTGTTCAATTCTACAGAAGTTCCGCTTTTTTCCATTTGCAATCAAGATACATTACAAACACCTTTTTTCTGCTTTCAATATGTAGATGAAGGTACTCGCTTCTGCTGCTCACTAGTTAGAGTTAGTGTTTCAGTCATCTTTTGTTTTACTTCCCATTTCTTCTTGCCCATGCAATGTAGAAATAGCGATTTCGTTTATTTTGTAACAATTACTGTACCCTGTAGTATCTTATCTTTTGTTTTCAGTTTGGTCAGTTTACACTGTACTCGCTTTGCAGTCCCTTCAGAGTGTCGTGAGTGGTCACCTGGACATCGAGGCTGATGGTGCGTGCTCAATCTAGAACCTACTACACCAATGTTTCCCAAGTTTTTTTAGTATTGTACCCTTGGGGCAATACTTTGTCTATCAAGTAACCTTTGGCTGTATTTATGAGCACAATAATTAGAATGTACCTATTGCACTTTTACGTTAAAATTTGATCATGAAAACTCTTAAAAATTTGTGTACCCGTTGGAGCATCTTTGCGTACCCCAAGTGGTACGCGTTCCCCCGTTTGAGAATTAATATCTACACCACTTAGTTGGTTCTTCTCAGTTTTTACTGCATAATCTTAATAATATCCTATGCAAATGCTGTTTTAATTTATATTTATCTTCATGAGTCAATTGCCTTAACTTGATCTTATTGTTTCTAACTCCTAACGGGTCTGACAGATCTACCGATAAATTGGTCTTTCGTGAACTGTCTGTGCCTCATTTAAAAACAGCTCTCCTGTGGCAACCATTCTCAATTAAATACAGATCCTATCTTTTCATTGTGGTACGATCAATTGTTGGTTTGTGAAAGGCTGTACGTGAGTTGGGTTTGCAATGAACCTGTCGCAGGAGTCACACAAACGCGTAAAAAAGTTTAAATTTGTTACATCATTATCTTGAAAAACAAGCTCCGTAATATTTTAATAACGGAAGAGTAGACCGTAAAGGCGCGTTCAGAATTTACGTCACCTTACACCCAGGGCCTACTAGAGGGGGTTACATGAGGTTCATCGTACCCGGACCCGGGTGGAGGAAAGTACGCTCTTTTGTAATCATGCCAGAATTTAGTGTAAGCCAGTTGCTAGTTTAACAATTAATTTATTACTAAATTTTAGCATGATAGCTGTTTTATCTACATTCTGATTAGTATTACTGTACAAACAAGTTTCGACGAGATCCCCAGAAGCTAGAGGGGTCCACTATCGGTCTTCGCACCCCCTGGTAAAATTTCTTTCAGAGGCCCTGCTTACATCCATCCCACAACAACTCTTCTTGGTTGAACATAATTGTTCAGCTAAACATGCCTTTTGTCGCGTCTGGCGCTTTTGTGCTTCTCCGATCGATGCATTCCCAAAAGCGATTTATGTTTTCTTTGCTTTTCGCCAGCAGTGCACTTCATGCTTTGATTTGCCCAACTGTATTTCTTGAAATCGAAATTAGAAATGTAGTAACAGATAATGTTATTTGTTTTCGATTATCAAGTGTGGTTTCGCTGTTGCTTGAAAATGGAGGCATTGACTTTCAAGTGCAGACGCTATCACCACACATAACGTACCGTCACTGTTGATTCGTTTCTGTTTGAAACAAATCATATCATTCCTCCTAGTTACGCAAAGCCTTGTTTTTTCGCCGGGGCTTGAATGAGAAGGCTTTCTAAGATGAAGAAATCAGATTGCTTGCAACTCTCAGCATTATTCATGAGCAACTTTGTTTCATGATCTGTCTACTTCCGTTTTATCTGTCGCATCTCAATCGTTGGTGAAAACACATTTTCTCACTTTTCTTTTGTGTTGCAGCTAAGACCTACGAAAGAGCATAAACAAAAACTTATTGGAATTTTTTTATGCTAAGTCATCTTGAACATAATAAAAGCGAATGCCACGAGCAAATTCCTCGACAGCTTGGAACTATTTTGTGAAGCGGACAGATCCTGATGGAAGCAACCCAGTGCTTGAATGCACCATAACCGGTTGCAACAAAATACTCACCTGGCATAAAAGCACCACTTCAATGTTGCAGCATTTGAGATCTGTCCACCCTTATGTGTTTTCTGAAACTGCGAAAGATGCTTGCAGCATTGTAGAAAAGTAAGATATTTTTGCTCTATGCATACCAAAAATGTGTTAGATAGCAACATGTTGCACAATCAATTAAGTATATTCAACAGCCGCCGTGTAAGATTGTTACATTTTATGTCAGGTGTTTACAGGTACTTTAATTGGTTTTACGGTCATACTGTTTAACGGGATTGCCATTTGTCAAATTAACGTAAAATACTTTGGTTTTCATTGTTTTTCTAAAACGCACATTATTCCTGTGGCGCTGGGGGGTACAGGCCTTCATTTGTTAGAACATTTTAGTGGCGCAGTAGAGAATTAACGAAACAAAAGTAAGTTTTAATCATTAGCATATTTCATGAAGAATAAAAATGATGGGTGTGCTCTACGTAGGTAAAAGATTTCAGTGAAAGCATTTTTAAGGAACTAGAAACGCTGAATACATACTGTAAAATTCAGTCGGTACAACTGGCAAACAATATTTGAATCTGAATGACTTGGCGCAATCCTGCAAAGTCACTTTACTTCTAAACAGTCGAAGTAAAACAAAAGCTAAAGTTTATCCTTGGTTGTTCCTGAAGATCAGCAGAATGAAAATATCGTCCCACGCGCTAAAGTCTGAGCACTTCAAGGTTCGCCTTCGAAATTACAAACGATTTTCGATGTGCAGGTTGTGGGTTTACTTTACACTGATGCAAAGCTGTCCAAAAGAAAGTGTACACCTCATAAATCGAAATTGAACGAAAGCAAAGCTATATCGTAAAACTTAAATCCAGCACTCATTGAATACATTATTGTATTTCCGTCCAGATGGCTTAAACAGCAAACATGCCAACCTTAGCAGAAGGCACCTAATTTTCGTCATTTTGCCTGGGTTTAATGACAAAAAAATGTTTTCAGTCTCAAAACATGCACCGGCTCGGCTTCTAAAAATTAGGGTTTTTAGGCCACTTTGTCCTTTGCACTAGATGCTTAATGACGTGCAAACATTTACGTTGATACTGTTCCTAAATAATTGGCTTCGAGAAAAAATGATTGTCAAAAGCGCGAAACAGTTTTTAAGTTACGACTTTTTTGTATTTTGCAATACAAATTCCATAAAATTAGAATATTTTTAAATTAAGGATTGGCATTAAAGTGTGCAGACTATCAAACTTAATGTTTGACCAGATGTATATTTCCAGGATTGCAGAACCGCCGGAAAAGCAGATGAAAGTCGAATCCCTCACCTTGTCGAAAAGACAAACATTTTCAATGGCCACTGATCTTCCTCAGATCAATAGCGTCCATAATTTGCTTTACGAAAAAATTGCGAAGTATGTCATTCAGGACACACGCCCCGTGAATGTGGTGAAAGAGAGCGGCTTTCGCGATCTTATCGAAACGCTTAGTCCCAGCTCAATCATTCCGGAACCGCACGGCTTGCTCGATTTCATAAAATCATGGTATCTCGCGTGTCAATTTCAACTGCAGTTACTCGTCAACAAAGCAGTCTACGGGGATGGCAAAGTGGCATTGGCGGCGAGCCTTTGCGAGTATTCTGAAAACCACTGCCTTTCGCTTTCGATCCACTTCTTAACCACTAGCTGGAAATGCATGCACTACACCCTGGCTGTTGCAATCCTACCCTCGGACTATGGCAGCAAGCACGTTGTAGACTGCATTCTGGACATCATAGCAAAATACGAAATACCAGGATCGGCGGTTGTGGCGCTGGTGAATGATGGCAACGAAAAGCTGATCTCAGCAGCTCGTGATCTGTTTCATCTCGTCGGTTGGAAAACAGTGACGTGCGGAGGTCACGTTTTGAAGTCGGTTGTGTCCAAAGCGTTGAAAGCTAACGCTGAAGTTGTGGATGTTATTAAAAAAGCTGAAAATTTGGTACGCTTTATAAAAACAAATGAATTCCTTGTTGACGTCTTGGAAAATAAACAGTCAGATAATGAGATCATTTCCAAACTGCAAACACATGAACCGTTTTGCTGGAAAAGCACGTTTGAAATGATGCAATGCCTTGCGGATCATCGCTGGATCATTGCATCTATTTTCAAAGAACACAGTTATACTTCTGTAACCGCTGGCTCCGATTCGTTCCAGTCAGTTGATTTATGTCACAGTGAGTGGGAGTTGCTGCATCAGATGGTTGAGTTGCTGAAACCGTTCGAAGCTGCAGCAGCTTTTTTTCTCAGAAAGACGTTTCCCAGTGTGTCAGCGTACCCCATGTTAATCTCAGGCTTAGAACGCTACACGCGCCAACGATCTGAAAGCAAGGACGAAACCGGTGGGATTTCTCCACCTGGCGCCGGGCAAGTTGACGGCGTCTTTTCGTCGAAAAGGCAATTTTGTCCAGCCGTGGAAGATGTTCGAAAGTTGGTTCATCGTGAACTGACGCAGTGCTGTGATTTCGACGTCAGCGCTGTCGAAACTGTAGCGGCTGCGCTTGACCCAAGGTTTAGCAAATTGAAACATTTAAAGCGCAGTGACAAGACCGCTGTGCAGGGTGTGATCACTGCTCTATGCGATCCACGTCCCCCTTCTGCTTTGTCTTCATCGGTGGATAATAGTTTAACAGAAGACGACGGTCGCGTTATTGACAGTCTATTGGGGATTAGCGGAGGTGAGACAAACATTTGGTCATCCTCTTCAGATGATGAAGATGGGGAAATAAGTGATGAGGTATCACGCTATTTCCGTACCAAAGTCTCAGATAAAAACATTAATCCTCTCGAATGGTGGAAACAAAAAGAATCTTCTTTTCCATCTCTGGCGAAATTGGCTAAACAGCGGCTGTGCATCCCTGCAACCAGTGCTCCATCGCAATTGGTTTTCACCTCATTGGGGCTGAGGCTTTCGAAATTGAGGTCATGTCTAGAACCAGAAAACTTGGACATGTTGGTCTTCTTGCATGATAACGAATCCTTAATGCGGCCAAGGGAAACATACGAACAAGAAGACGTCACTTTATGACAATGATGTATTCACCTGCAGTACACAAACGTCGAGAAAGTGCAACTCAGTTCACGCAGAATCGTTTGAAAGTATTGGTTGGAGGGCCTTTTGGCAAAGACTTTTTTACACAAATTTGTGAGCTGTTTTTCTTGTGTCTTGTTAGATTTGTCCAAATTTTTTCAAATGCCTCAATGCTTGGCATGCTATTTCCTGTAATTTTGTGGNACAGTGACAAAATCCTCTTTTGCATTTAGACTGAGATTAGGTATACTCCATAGTCATACGCCTCTATCTTCCTTGATCACACTACATTTATGAGGCTGTGCTAAACTGTACGAGCTTGGTACTTCAGACGAAACACGCAATACAGTTATGTGCAGCAATATGTCTCCACAAGTGTGACGCAGTTGAATCAACCAGCAAATTATTTTTTTTACGAAATAAGGAAAAGTTTGAAAACTACTGGTAGCTACCTAATTAACAGCACAATCACTATACCCAGCAGTGCTTGCTTAACTAAGCACGCTGTTGAAAAGAGACGCCGAAAAGTGTTTTCTTATGCGTGGCGCTACCCGCTATGATTTGACTCATCGCCGCGTTCTTGAAGCGAGTCATGTTCCGTATTGGCGTCCGTTTGTTTTTCAACTATGGCAGGGGAGGCCAACTTGTCTTCGACTGGGATCGACTAGAAAATTTCTTGGTAACTCGCGATCGACCGGTCGGTAATAAAGTCACAAGTGCAAAATGTCATTGAATGCAACGCTTTTATTTTGAATACATATTTATTTACCACACATTACCATCGAGAGCTGTGCTTTCATGTTTCGGTTAAATTAGTACTTCACCTTATCACAACAGTACTGTCTGGAATATTGATTGAAAAATGTTCTGTTTAGGTATCTTGCCAATTCGATGCAAAATCAGGCGCGATCGACCAACTGACACTAGGCAATCGACCTGCTGGCCACACCTAAGCTATTGTGAGAACCAGCGTTATGGTCACAGCTTGCGTTTTAGCATACAGTTCGCATGCTTTCCTTAACTTGCTTTAATTATTCATTTCACTCGTAAGCTTTTGCTTGCAATTTTCAGGTATGAAAACGCTTAAAAGTAAGTGAAATCGCTTCCCTATAAAAACGAATTGCTGATTGATTTGACTGCCTCGCCTTTGTGGAGACCTATTGCTGAAATGTGGAAATGTCCAAATCCGAATCATTGCGAAGTTATGAAAGCAGAGCACAATCGGATGATTCCTCGAAAGTTTGCAGCAAACCTAAAATTTTTATTTTTCGCAACATTTGTATATTTTAAAAAACAATATGTCTTTCAATAAATTGTGATTGAGAAACGAATTCGTTTCGATGTCAATTAGCGTTTGAGAAGTGTTCAGCCAGTGCTCGTCCGAAATTGGTACATCTCAGTTTTCTCGAAGAAAACATTGTTGACTCAACGATGCTGGAAGTTTTCAAATGGTTAAGCCGCTGAGAGCTTTCTTAAACTGCGAAATTTGCATACACTGATGCATTGCGAGCGGTATTGTGACCTTTTCACTTGCTCTTCAACAAAATCAATATAAGCAGCTGATAGGTCGTGCTGCGCGCCCCGCAAAGCTCTATTTACAATGAAAGCAAGGACCTCTAGGTGTCTAGATATCGTTGTGTGAAAGATATTTCGAAGTCATAACAATCGGTTTGTCAGTGATGTGCAGTAGGATGGCTTTAACAAATCTGTTAACTGCTTTCGTTAACCGACGCAGAAAGTAGATGCAAAGCCAGAATTGAGTTACGCAACCACGCCTAGACCTGGCTGCCTTCGAAGTTTGTAGCTGAGATATCATTCACAGACCGAGTTTTTAATATTTCATTTTGTGGCTTTGCCGCTGAGTCATAGTCCATATCACAAGGGTAATCGAATACACAGAATTACAAAAATGGTTAGTCATAACGCATTACAGAGCAGGGACGGAGCCAGGAGGGGCGAGCAGGGCGATTCCCTCCCATGAAACCCACGAAAGTAACTTGATTCACTATGATTTTGTACGATTCGGAAAAGAGCATTTGCGATGTAAGGCCATTTTGTTGTCCATTGCTTTGCCACAGCAATGTTGTGAAGTATACTTCATTTATCTTACAGTAATGAACCCGTAATGACGCTTGAATACCAAATACTACTGAAATCGCTCCCCTAATCTTACTGCCTGGATCCGCCCTTGTTACAGAGTAGGTGTTATATAGTAGTACACAATCAACACTGAGAGGAGCAAAACACTTTAACAGCGCCCCAACTGCAACGTCATTCACTCACCGTCATTTAGGGATCTGGCAGCAGGAGAGACATGAAGACATTCTAACAAGAAATTTTGAGGTAAATGGCTAACAAAAAAATAAAGAAATAAGTTGTGGTTCTCAGCAGCGCACAAGTGCAAGCAAATTGTTTTGATCAAGGTTTCAAATGGTTTGCAAGACATTTTAGCACGAGGATGACAGCCATAGGCGTACGAGGCGGTGGGGAGGCCGCCCCCCTGGGCTTGAAAATTTTCAGAGCAAACTCTGTTTTCATGGTATGCGCAAGTTGCTTAAAATGCATATTCAATACAGTGAAAAATTTCAGGGAAACTCTGTTTTTCAGGGCAAGCGCAAGTTGCTCAAAAATCCTGAATGATAAAAAATATTTCAATACAGTAAAAAATTTCAGGGCACATCCTGTTTTTCAAGGCAAGCGCAAGTTGCTCAAAAATCCTGATGATAAAAATACATATTCAGTACAGTGAATTCAATGCATCCTCTGTTTTTCAGGGCAAGCGCAAGTTGCTCAAAACTGCTGAATGTAAAAAGTGTATTCAATACAGTGAAAATTTTCAGGGTACACTCTGTTTTTCAGAGCAAGCGCAAAGTTGCTCAAAAATCCTGAATGGTAAAAAATATATTCAATACAGTAAAAAATTTCAGGGGAAACTCTGTTTTCAGGGTAAGCGCAAGTTGTTAAAATCCTGATTGTAAAAAGTATATTCAATACATAGAAAAATTTCAGGGCAACTCTGTTTTTCAGGGCAAGCGCAAGTTGCTCAAAAATCGTGAACGGTGAAAAAATTTTCCATACAGTGTATATTCACTTGGGGGCGATCCGTGTAATTTGGGCGAGTGTAGTTTGTAATATGGACCAAAGTCGTGATTGGTTGTAGTGACTTTGATCGGTACCAAGCCTTCGTTTTCTGTAAAAATCGAACAATCGGATGTCGGTAGTTTAACAGCTTGATATAAGAATTCGGTAACTCTTTTTTTGTTTGTTTTCGAGTTTGCGCTGGGTAGAAGTGCAGGATGTCAAGATCAGGGGTGTAGTGGGGTGGGAATGCGTGGGAACAGCGTTCCCAAATCTCTTTTTGGTGTGGGAACGCGTTGCCACCAGGGTCGGATTAAGGGGTGGGGGCAACGGGGGCAATTGCCCCGGGCCCTCCGCTCCAAGGGAGCCCCCGTGATGACATTTATTTGTTTTAAATAAAGTATTCGTTTGAAAAATTGTCGTGATTCAAATAAGACACAAGAATACAAACTGTATATATCATTAATGATTTCTCTGCAAGTTTGGCTTTCTACCAGTTTTAGTAATCACTATTGAATATAAATACTTTCGGTTTTGTTCAATGCAAATATAATTGAATTTTGCTTGTAACTTTTCCTAATAAACGTTCTTTTGGCATGGATTTATTTACTTGTGCATCACGCCTACTGCACAAATGTNACGAAAACGATACTATTTACGTCCTCAAGCAGCAAAACTATTTCTGCTGTGTGGCTGCTGTTGGTATCAATGATTCTGGAATTNCTTGTGCGGTCTAGAGGTAACCGCAGCCAAACTGCCACTTTGTTTCGTCGTAAAGGGTAACGCATGGGGGAAACGCACTTTTCCACCGATGGCTACTATTCTTGCTTTACATCATAAACATATGAAGCCAGTCAAGCCATTTACACCACATGTTATTGCTTGGTCCGTCAGGAAAGGTTTTTAATCAGTCGATTTGTGGAACGAAATAGCAGAAAACGAGATTGCAGTGTTTAGCTGGTCATTTTGTGCTTTGCGAAGTGGCGTCCCAAACAATAGTATTGTTGTTTGCCAAAAGTCAAACATTTTCCTCTCCCAAATTTTTGAACCCCTTAAAAATTTTGAGCTGGCTACGTCCCTGGCCATGCCTAGTGATTTTTAGGCTGACCTATAGTGCATCTTGTGATTTTTCAATGCAATCTAGTGATTTTTGCAAAGTATGCGTTTGAAGAACAAGGATTGTCTCTTTTTCTAACGTTTCAGCCGTTTTCAATCCGCAGACAATTGATTACGTGAATGGTTGTTTGAAGATTTGCACCAACAAATCAATAAAGTGTTACTAATTTGAGCTTCTAATCGATTTATCTTCCGCACTGTTTATTACTGCAATATTGGCCATGACGACATTTTCATTTCATTGCAGGAACGCTGCAGAAGAAATAATTAAATAAATGTTGGATTGATACATTCCGTGAGTGGTGTCGTTTTCAACTCTTGAAAGAAGCCTGATAATTGTTGGTTTGACATTTTCCAGGCTTCAGCATGATCAACCTTTAACAAACTTGCAAATGATGCAAAGGTTTTTGGGTGATAAAGTAAATGACTAAATCATTTCAAGCAAAACTGCAAACTTCGACGCAAAAATTTCAAAGGTAGTGAATTTTTTTCAGATCTAGTGAATTTTTTGGTGAATCTAGTGATTTTTGCAGAGACGCCTGTGAAATTTCTGTCATTTGGCAGATGTCAACAGCAATCTTACCTGAAATACTTTTTGTTTTGTGTTTGAATTCCTTTGGTTTCAACTGCATCTGAAAACATGCATACCTACTGTTTTCCTCACATAAAACATTCGCGTCTAAGTCTTACTCTCTTTAATTTGGCTGGAGAAGGAATTTGAAATTTGCGGACTTAGAAAATAATTTCATGAATTCTTTTCCTTGCACAACCTACTTTGGGTAGAAGCCACCGGCGCTTACTCGAGTGATTCGCTATATATGCTTATACATGAATCTGAAAATACGATGCAAATAATAGGTAGATAAGCGAAATGGACAATGGATCAGTGATCATCACGTTTGAATGCCGCGAAGAACAGCGTTTCGTCGACGGGAAAAGTCGTGGCAAACAAGCTCAATGGCATTTGAAACTATCGCAGTGCACAGCACCTTTCTTTTCATACACAGCAATCCTACTGGATAGACATATACATAACCGCTTAACCTTCCATTCAACAGAACGAAAAGGCTTGCCCCACACAGAGCGAACTCTACATGGTCCGTTTCACATGAACAGCGCCACCCATGCAGTCTCAAGCTCTACTACCTACAAGAAGGTAATCAAGCGCGACTTGGCAGGTGTTATTTCTTCGTTGTTCTCTTGGGACGAGACGGGTTTGCTGTTGAAGGCAATTGACCTGTTGTAAAAGTCAGTTACTCTGACGTTCGAAAAGCTAAATCACTAAAATTGAGCAGCAGAGCTGCGCACGTTGAGCTAAATATATCCAAAATCATCGGAGACACAGATGCGTGGAAACCATTTCATACAATCAAATCATGTCAAAATATGTATACACTCACACACTTGCAATGTCAAAGTGTACATATATTACAGTGTTCAATATCCATTCGACCTCTTCCCTGGCAGCCTAACTTATATAACACGAACGAAATTTGTAATTACATACACAATTGAAATGAATACGAAACAATTGCAATGATGCCAAACAATTACACATATATCGCCATAACATAGATCATTCTTGTCTTTATAACAATCTTTCGATTAGTCGATTTTTCATCAGACTCGCCAGATATGTTCATTCTTGTATTTAGTTCGTTGTCAGCACAAACATCAAACATGTAGCGAGACAAAGTTTCCGTTGCACTATTTTGACGAAAAATAAGAAATTAAAGAATCTTTCATACTTTTCAACAGTTTCCCTGAGAACACTTTGATAAAGTTTCATGTGAATTTAAGTTGATGATTTGTTCTGTTG
>JGI24022J15233_10001146_pt1 | contig 20920 bp, 11 predicted proteins | sample Ectturendosymbi2_FD_15233 | JGI IMG/M metagenome (IMG submission 15233) | reverse complement strand
CCAGGAAATCTGTGAAACGAACTATCAAGTGGTGAGAGCCAAACGCCTTGCTTCGGCTTGGCAACTTAAAATGTCAGGCAGTTTTAGTCGGGAGTTAGAACCGTACTCATACAACGACTAGGCTGCCTCGTTGGTAGCCTTTGGGGAAACCAGCATCTCTGCATGCAACGACAGGCTACACTGGTAAAGAAGACCACACTTTTGGACCAACAAATGTAAGGAAACATTTTCATGAAGAAGAGTTAACTCTAGGCAAAAACAGGTTATTAGAAGTGGGTAACTGGGTAAAAACAGGTTATTAGAAGTGGGTCTTGTGGAGTAAAAATGAATTGAGCTGATTGGAATAAAATAGTCATCAAAATGGTGTGGAATCAGTTTATTGTAATCAGAGTGCATGAATTTGCCTATTGATAAGGTATAAAATTTGGGAATGTATAGGATATTTTAGTGCTGGAAAGATTCTTCCAGAGATGTCTGGTTAGTTGGTCTTATTATTTTATAGCTTTATTTTGGAGTTTAATGAGAGACTGAACGGTTGCGTTTGAAGCAAGTCCCCAGTTATGAGGATTGAGTAAGGTAGGGATGGATTAATGAGCTATAGACAATTTACATTACAGATTGTGTTGTGTAATGTTTAGGTCTGGATAAAACTCCACAAGGTCTTGGTAGGTGAGTTTTCACCTTTTTCACATGAAATTTCCAGCCTAGATTAATCCATCTCAGACATGCTTCACTGAAGGATGACAGGCAGAGGGAAGTGAAATCACTCCATTGAGCAGCAAGCAAGCTCAGAGGCATCTTTTCTCAGTGCTGCACTGCAGCTAAACGTTTTGCTCCGTGCCTAATGGCTATTTGCAAGCCAGTGTATGCCAGTCACTTGTGATGCAAGTGCTTGCCTATAATAATGCCTATCGAATTTTGCGTTACATCCTCAAGAAAGTAGGCCTACGTGTTCTCTAAAATCAAGTTATCCATTTAAACAGGACATCTGGTGCCTTTACTAAAAAACAACTTGTATTGCTTTGTGAAAGGATGTGCATCTTCATTCAACTTTTTCTTCCGCTCACTCCATCTGCCTGATGCTTTTCACAAATATCGTTTTTCTCCCACTATCTAACGCTTCTGCATGACGCAGACCGAATGCATCAGATGCTTTGCTTCAATATTTGTTCCTTTTCAGTATTGACTGCGTGTATCAACCAACACCTACCCAGTGATACATTGCGCCAAAGTATTTTGTACTCTCGCGTTCTTTTACTGCCCCTGCGATTTGGATCATGCGTCTGAGACAAGCACGTAAATAAAAATGAAAAAAATAAAAAAGTGTAAGACCGAAACCTGTGTCCTTCTAATCTAGAGTCTGAAACCGAGAGTCACTAAAACGAACGTTGAGGCAAGCGTTGCGTTTTTATCTCTTGTTTGATCCGTCGCGAGATAATTGATTGCTGTATTTATGGAGAAGGTTTTGGAACGGCACCTTTAAATCAATCACGGTACCTTGGAATCATTTTTACCAAAGCTCAACTTACAAATGAAAGTAGCTGAATTGGTTAAACATTTGAAGCAATAGAAAACTGTGTTTGATAAATTTTGATCTCGCAAAGGAATGAGACAAGCGCAGGTTCTCATTTAGACTGTTTCAAAATTTAACCATTTTGAGTGATATACTACGTTGCTCATAAAAATTGCAAACTTCTGAATGCGACCTTTTACTGAAAATTCTGCCTACTTCTTTCTTGCATCTAATCCAAGTTAAGAAAGTACGTATTTCGATCTAAGTTTTAACCCATACGGATTCTACTTTTGTGTGTACAATGCCATGCAAATTGATGTTAATACGTTATAACATCATGCAAACTGATCAGTTGCCAAAATTTCATCTATTTGTTCCCAAACCTGACCTCAACAGTTCACTCAATTGTTTTAAAACAGCCGCCGAACTTGGCAAACGCAAATATTTGTACCAAGTTGTTTCTTGCTGTTGCACTCTTTCAAAGTTACTAACAAAACTATATATGTATACAAAAGTAACTAAAAAATGAAAGGGAAATTTGATGGAAAGCAGCAGATCTCTAAAAGGGCGAGGCTACAAACTAATTTTTAACACATAACCATGCTAATCTGCCAACAAGTGATATTACCTCCGTTGCACAAATGAGTTAGCCAGAACCTGACGTATAGGACAAGCAAGTGAGCTGCCTTAGTTTTTTGATATATCATTTTCGTTTTCCTCTCCTTACAGCAGCCTATAAATTGTTTAGCCGTCTTCACCGGTTTTCCAAGGCCATTTCAAACGTGTTTATGTCATTTCGGTTACCGTTTCAAGCCTTGTTGATCTTTTGCAACGGTATTAACATTCATGTACTTGGTCTTGCCCAATCTTTCGATCTGATTCGCTTATAGGCGACGCATAACCATCAGTAAATGGATTGGACAAAAAATTAAACCGATGGCGATGTCATAAGCCAGGTGCCTGAAGCAGTTTTCATAAGTACGGACCAAAGATGAGCGTTGGACTGGACTGGATCCGGACTATGACAAATTGTTGATTTTGAATTAGATTCGAACTGTAAAGTGCTTAATGAAATTAAGATCAGGATCGTATGGAAAGAACTGCATAATTTGTCAATAAAAAGGCTGTATTTTTTTAATTTTTGGGAGTTTATTTGGACTTGGGTGTTAAAACTTTTTGGATTATGGTTAGACTTGGACTGAGTTTTAAAAAGTCAGGACTTGATCTGGATTGCAAAATATGACATTCCACTGATCTCTGGCACAGACATGGTCGAATCATTTGATTCGTTTTTACTGCAAGCTATTGTTCGACTCTGCCTTGATCCGCCATTACTTACAAAAGTTAACAAAGGGGAGAAAAAGAGACAACCTAATCTTCATCATACCACTCATGTTTGGAAGTTTATTACAACGTGGAACTCGGCAGCACAACGTAATAGAATTATTTGCATGGCAAAATAAAAAGCACGAGATGATAGAAAAATGCACTCTCAGCAATACACCACAGCTTAACAGAGTAAAGCAGGATGTACATGCCGATGATTGTTCTCTCCTCTTATAGATTTTAGACGTTGTTATAAAAGAGCACATTTTAAAACTTGAAACTAACACTAACTGACTAACTGTATGTCGTTATTTTATTTAAACTAACAGTCAAGATACTTCAAAGAATGCCGGCCAACAGTAACGCTCGTATCAGTTTTTAAAAGTGAGCATTTCTGCGTTTCCTCGCAGTTGCTTCAGGGCTTGCTTCAACTTGCTCGATGGAAACGGTGGTTTCAGCAGCAGAAAACCAATCAGTTAAGTAGTTGAACTGGAACCACACCTGTAATTTTCCCACGAAAATTGCATGTTAGGAAAAATTGGAATTCCAACAAGTTTGGCAGAACTGTAGTTATTTCTGCTTGGTGATGCAATTAAAACATCTCATGGCGTTTTTTCCACAAATTGCACAACACGCAATGACACCAAACGGATTGCAAATGTATTGTTAAACTCTAAACTTTAGGTGCAACATGCCCGAAGACACGCTGGTCAGAAACAGGGATAGCATTAACGGCACGTCTACACACGTTCGGCTACAACGCAAATATTCCAGTTTTTCAACACAGTGTAATGCTTTATATAAGATCTATCCTGTGATTAAAGTAATTGCAAAAATCTTTACAACCAGCTCGTTTCTTACGCCCTGTTTAAGAGTTGCATATCCAAAACGTCTCACACTACTTACTTCTTTTTGCCAAGATTGAATATTAGAGATGACGAAGATTTCCGGACCTCCGTCAAAAGTATTGGGGTGATCAACCTGAAACGATCATCAAACAACGTCTTTCAAACAGCGTTGCGAAAACACTTCTGATTACTGCAAGCACTTGATACCATACTGGGAAATTCGTGGACGCTGCGCTTCCAATTATCCTTGAAACGTGAGAAATTGGCCAAGTAATTAAAAACGGCTTTTTGTGGGCGGATTACTAACGTACAAGGAAATGCACGTGCTTGCATAACAAATTTTCTCATTGCAAAAACATCGTACAATCATCAAAATGTGCGTAAGAGTTCTAAGCAGAATATCCATTTGTCTTGCCACAGCATTATAAATTCAAATAACCCTGTGTGAGCTGTGGCAAAAAGTTTACTTACAGTGAAGTTTTGGACAGCACTTGGAAAAGTGATGGTGACCGTACTCGCCCCATTTAAAGTGTTGTCATATACCCTTGATCTGGCGTGCTGTTGATCCATGTTGTTCGGGAAGGAATAAACACTGACTGAAACAAATGTTGAAAAAACTTGTAGCGCTGACAAACAATTATGTTCAGGACGAATTTGAAACCCCACTCAGTATTCATACTAATCACAATTACGAAGAGGTTTGCCTGGATTTTAATCTTTGCGAAAAATGCTTTGAGTTTCCCGTAATTCTTAACAATTTTTTTATCCGTAAGAAACTTACCGACAAACATTTGCAAACAGTTTCGATTTGCAGAAAACAGGCCCTTGATAACGCAGTTGGTAGCAAATCTTAGGAGCACCAATCTTTACTATAGAATCGACACTAGTGCGTCCAGGGTCTTTAGCAATTTATACCCCATAGCCTTTTATAGATTCAAATTTTTTAACTTCTTTCAAGCTGGTGAAAATAATTTATGAAATAAGCACCTGCACCGGTATTACTTGGATCGCAAGTAATAGAGACAGAAGAAGCGTTGTAAACCTCATCCATAAAGTTGACAACAAACGTGAAGGTGCCCGTAGCTTCAAACGCTTTGTTTGGTCCTGCTAAAACGTATGTGCCTGCCGGGCTGGAGGATGCAGCAGGAACGATGTCACAGTTCTCGCACTAGAAACAAATTTTTTCGTGATAATGAAACGTTCACAGACCATAGGTTGTTAAAACCCGATCTACACAGCATCTCTGAACCAAGTGTAGTTAAACAGCTTAAACCTTATGTTTTATTGCTGCTAAAAGCTAACATAACCAAATCTGCAAAAGGATCTTAGAATGATGAATGATTTTTTGCAAAAGGATCTCAGAATGATTTTTGCGTTGAAGTTCCCAACTTACGTGAAACCAGTAAACTGGTCCGGGGAACTGCAAAATACACGTTCCATTTCCAATGTCTGAAGAAACAGCTTCGCCACGAGCACCAGCCAAAGTATTGTTGTTGTTTCGAGGCCATTGTTCCAGGTATGTGACTATAAAACCAAAATCTTCTAGTTAACGCTGGGCACTGTCTATTTTGCGTTTCTGACTAATAACTGTAGTAATTTTTATCACAACAAATGTTAGCATAATGACTCTTGCGAAAATAATTACGTTGAAGAAAATTTCCGCAGACTGAAACAAAAGTTGCAAATCACAGAAAATTTAGCAAAACCTGTGCATGCAGAAGTTGCAATAGATATTCCACAATCAGTTTTATATGAGTTGCAAAATATGATTGGCGTTAAGGCACAACTGTCGTTTGTGACTGTCATTCAGCGACGCAAAACAAAACTCTGCAAATATGAACAACAAAACTTACCACCTTGACCGCAGGCCACTCCAACAATAATCGCAAGGATGCAAATCTTAAGCATGTTGCTTTACGGTTGTAGAGTCAGTAGTAACTAGTACACTAGACGATTTCAGCTTAGTTACTTCGACTGCAGATGGCGGACACACGGTTCAGGGCTCTTTTTATACTCTCCAGACATCGTGGCTAGAAAAAAGTAAAAAAACCTGTTTGATGCAAAGGGCGATTTTAAGACAAAAAACGTCTTTAGCGACATGCAACTAATTCAGCAATAATTTGTTTACATTGTCTATTAGTGTTCGTTTTAAATACCATAATTGCAGTGAAAACAGCATTTAACTGCTAGTAACTTCAAAGAAATAATTTTACGTGGTTTTCCTCTTTCAAGCGTATTTGCTGACGTGAAGATAAATTAACAGCTTAAAATGGTTCATTTTTCCAATTTGTTTAGATATAAATCCTGTAAAGGTCAACACATTAACTGCCTCTTCAAATGGACACAAGATTCATCTTTAATTCCAGGCCAACAAAAGGATAAGCATCATAAAATAACTGCGTTTGTGGTGAGTTCCATTGGCCAAAAAGGGTGTAATTATGAAGTAACGCCATATATTTCCTCCGGGATTTCATCACCTAGGTCCTTCGTTATGACGAATTAATTACTGCTCCCAAAAACACTTTGTTAACCAACACGCATTTTTCTGCGTAAGCAATAATTGGTAGGAAACTGATGTAACTAGTACGATCATGTTGTACGGATTACGTAGAAATACATCGTAAGTGTTCTTTCTACGTCAACAGTATAGCGAGTAAGTCATAGAAATTATTGGTGAAGATGGCACATCTAGGAAAGTGCTTGGTTTATCAACAAACGTACTAGTGAGCAACAAGAGCTATTCATTTTGCTCTCACATGTTTGCATATGACCATGAATGTAGAAGGATAAGAAGAAAATCCGCATAAATGACCAACGATATTTGTTCATATATTAGAGAGGTGGCCAACCAGTCAGAGAACAAGAGCCACGTTTCTTACTGTGTTACCGCAAAGAGCCACATCATACACATAAACACCACCCCATCTGTGCTTGCACAAGCCACCAAGCACGCTTTCACGCAATGCGCGTGTAAGCCGCATCCCGGCTTCCAAGGTGAACAATTCGTACAAAATTTTGCGACTTCTACACGATTAAACACGGCATTGACGTTTAAGAGCCGCATAAAACCGGGCAAAGAGCCGTATGCGCCTCGCGAGCCGCAGGTTGGCCAGGACCGATAAATTATTTCGAGGCTTCTATTCGTGTCAAGTGAATTGAGGTTTCAGAACTCAGCGCAAAAATCTTTTATTCTGTTGTCATGATATGTTGTCGTGCTTATGTTGTCGAACTCGCGAAATCTTTTAGTACTAGAAAGTTTGATGGTTGATGACGTTACAGAATAGGAAACATTTATGAAGGTGAATTTTTCTACTTTTTCGATGATTTTTGTGCTGTTAAAACTGTAAAAGACAAACTTGTATATAAATTTGAAACGAAATTTGCTGCCGTGATTCTTGTTAGACTCGTGTTACGAAAAGCCATTTGTCGTGTTTGTCAAAAAGACACTGGATTGAATGGGACGTTTCATGATCTTGCGATAAATATTCGCTGCTGCAAAAACTAACCCTTTATAAAGCACCTCTTCACAAAATCTATCGTTGGATGATTGCAAATAGTAAAGCGACTCTACAAAATTTCATTTAAGGAGCGTTGTAAAATTTATCGTTGGACGAGTGCAAATAGCGATTGTCAAATAATGATCAAATCCTGTGTTGCCTTGTAGTTAGCCATTATTGCTTTTGAATTGTTTTCGAAAGCTCGGTAATTGCTACTAAAATATCCTTTTTTCAAGTACTCTAGTACCAATTTTATGTTTTGCTTTACTAAGTGTCGCATAAAATCCACATAATTGCTCAAAATGTTACAGCTGCAGCAAATACTCACTTCCTAAAAAGAGTTAACGATTAAAGCATCTTGAAATAATTGATAGTAGTGTGAAAGACATAATATGAACTATTAAATAAAATGAATGGTAATAGTGATATTCTCCAACAAATCCAGACGACTGGACCAATATACTGCTCTTAATTAAAAAAATAGTGCACTTTGAATGGCAGTGAACAGATGTTAAATCAAAGGTTGGAAACTTTAATTCCTCAAGATTGCTTTTTTCCTGTTTTGTGGAGAGTTTTTAAGAGATTGGGAGCATACAGCAAAAGCAGCATGTTGTTATGGCAACCTTACGTTGTCTGTCAACGTAATTCTTTTGTGGAAACGACATGATGTTAATCTACAGTATTTGAAAAAGAGCTGAACATGACTGCTCAGTAGAAGTATATAATTGGTAAAAATCATAATGTTTGATTCTTTCCTGTGAAAACATTCCTTCCGATAGATACAGCATGAATTATATTATCGTCGTGGTGCTTTTTTATTGTAAATGAAAAAGTTCACACAAAGGTGTTGGTGATACTGAACATATTCATAAGATTCGTCAACTAAACAACCAAACCTCAAACAAAGAACTAAGATACAACAGTAAGTGGTAACTAAAAATCAAACTATTGTTGCTTCCCAATCACGAACACCATGAAAAGGTCAAATTTTTACGCATAATCACGTCATTTTAACACAAAACCAAACAGCTAGTCTTAATTTTTCATTTTTAGAAGGTAAAGTGCTGTTACTAGTATATCCAAAAAGCTAACGTGCGATACCGCCTGGGCCGACTAGGTGGGTCGATATAAACTTGTAATTACTATCATCATATCGAGAGTAACTTGCACTACAGCATTCTTGAAGAGATCGCATACGTGTCATTAACAGACAACGTCACCACGAGAACTAAATATTTAGCGTCAAAACTGGTTTTTATCGAAAAAAAATCGTTACTTGAAAGGAATTACAGACAGTACTAGAAGGAAATGCTGCCAAAGTTTCCCTGCGAAATTGAGAAAAATGTAACAAGCGTTTGGGCTAACTTTGTTGATTAATTTGTCAGTTTACTAAGCATTTCAAGCGGATCATTAGTTTTCTTCCTGCATTTGTAAGGTAAAGTAAAGAGCGTTTCCATTTGATTTCTTTCGTGTTGAAGTGAAAGGAAAAGACTGAATACTCCATATACGTATGCCTTCTGCTAGTATTTGATCGGCATGATAAATCCACACAAATATCCTCTAGAAAACATTGCTAATAAAAGATTAAATTTTGGACCACCGTGTTCGAGAAAACGTCCCACTTCATGTACTGCATGACATTAGAAAAAATGAAGATATATTTCGCGCAGTTATTCAGACAATGTAATCAATATGCTCCATGAAGTCGCAAGAGTTCAAATATCCTTTGACTTGAATTACATCAGTCGAAAACTTGTCAACGCCTACTGTGTAGCACCAATGTATTTTTGTAATGCATGAGTCACGTACATAGTACTTTTTTGTTGGCAGCAATGTAAGCACAAACATCAGTAAATAAGGTTTCAGGAGATTTAACGCTGGATTGTACATTTACATTAGATATATTACGTGTCTGTGTTTGAAAATATGAGTTGCCTTTGCTTCGTAAAACTTTAATTTGATTTTTAAAAAGGGGCTGGTATTTGTGCACGACTTGTCCAATGTGATTTTAACTTGAACGGCAAAAACAATTTTGAAAAAGGTCAGTAAGAAGCGAGTGAGCTGAAAAATGTTTTGGCATTGCTGTTGACTTTAATTACATAACGAAACCTTTGAAAGCAAATGCTGATGTTAGTACCATGGAATGAATCTCAAAACACGCTTCTTATACGTTTTCTGCTATAGAGTAGCTTAATTCGTTTTACTTTTGGTTGTTGATGTCGTTTCCATATTAATATCTGCCTTTTTATGCTGTGCGAATTTATAACATCACATGCTTTTTAACGAAAGCCATCGGTAAACCAGCAACAGTTTTTTTTAAAGCAAAAAATAGTATTGGTGACTGTTCAAAAGGAATAGATTTTTACTTCACCATTGCCCGGCAGACTGTACCATGCGATGAATGGTTTTAAACGTTTGTTAGTCGTTGAAGGATTTTACATGAGAGTGACTGTAAGAAAGGACGGCAAAACGACGAATTCTGAGGAAACACGTTTTCTACCGCCAGAGGCGTAAAACCAGAGACGTTTTTGCCAAACACGTCAGCGGATCAAAAGAAGATAATCCCACCAAGCCTTATCGAAGAAAACCATCAAAACCACTGAATAACAACCGACACTCGAAAAAAACTTGCGCTCGACATTTTGCACCTAGAAGGTTGGGTTGCACGTGTAAGTTGAAAATTAGATCTTTGACGTCGCCATATGAATCAGCGCACGGATTTCGTTTCACATTTAACTCTGCCGAAGAACGTGAGGAACTGACCGTACAACAAGTCGAGAATCACAGTGAAATTGATTTCAAGCTGTAGTCATAGATTTCCGAATCAAAGAAGCTTTAGGCATCACCAACATTTCTTTTGTCAGTTTGAATTGCCTTTACTTGCAACCAAAACTTCAAAAAAGAGTTTACTTTCATGGATTTTCAAAAACAATTTGTGATGATATTATCGTGTGAATTTTGATACAACATCCAGAGAGTTTTTAACATTTTCAATTTTTTACGAAATAGTTGTTTGTCCTGGTATTTTACGACAGCATTTTTGCAAAATCCTTTTAAATCTCTAACGTAACATATGAACGTATGCCACATGGCTAAACATGTAAAATTTGCAGGATTGCTTCAGCATTTTTCAAAACCACATTTCCATTAGAATCCATTGTTGTTTTTCCCTTATTCCTAATGATTTGGGTGATTACGTTTAAGCCAGTGGTTCTTAAGCTGGGGTAAATTTACCCCTGGGGTACATTTCATCTTCCAAGGGGGTAAAGGCACTGAACCATAAATTGAAGCAAAATACAATTTTTTATGAATCACACAAGAAATTATTTGAGAAACTAATTCAAAGAAAGGTCCCAATGTGTTTTGTGCGCCTACTGAAACATTGGTACAAGGAACAAACGATGCAAATAAAATGAGGCAAGCATTTTTCTGAACCGTTTCATATGTCTAATGGGGTTAGACAAGGGGGAGTACTGAGTCCATACTGGTCTGCTGTTTATTTAGATGATTTGTCCAATGAACTAAACAACATTAAAGCGGGGTGTTATACTGGTGAAGTTCTTGATGTTTGCTGATGATATTTGTGTGTTTTGTCCAAGTGTACGTTGGTTGCAAAGAATCCTAGGTGTGTGCCAGGCGTGTGCAGAATCGCATGGGATTATTTTCAACTGCAACAAAACTGTTTGTATGACGTTTTTAAAGTTAAAAGTGCAAAAAGCACAGTCTCTACATTGTTGACATTGGTTGGTCAAAATGTAAAATCTGTTAACCAATACAAATATCTGGGGGTTGTATTGAATACTGGGCTCTGAGATGACAAAGACATTCAGAGACAACTGCGATATCAATATTGTGCAGCAAACAAGCTGAGAGACTCCGTTTCCGGATGTTCAAATGCAGTTAAATTGTACTTTTTCTTTCCTTTTGTACGCCCATGTATGCATCACAATTATGATGTAATTACAGGAAGTCATGCATGCAGGGATTGCGTGTGGCATATAACTTTGGATGCAGAGCTCTATACAACCTGCCCTGGAGAGCCAGTGTTAGTACCCACCAGGTTCAATGTAACATTCTTAACTTTGAGGCTCTGTTACGAAAATACACGTACCTGTTTCTCGAAAGATGCAGAAAATGTAACAACAAACGGTTACATGCTTTGATGCAGTCAGATTGTTTGTATTCGTCCCTATTCTTTGAACACTATAATCGCATTTTACTCTGTGAATGATTGATCGAACTTTGCAGTATCCGTTTGGTTGATGGCGTGTCATGCCACATGCCACAATGCTTCAGCATTTTACCTCGACTCGACCAATATAGGAATTGGCGCCCTACTGCGCAGTAGTTTTGTAACAAGTGTTACGTGTTAGCTAACAATAGTGTTAAGAATGTGTCTGTAACCATATGGTTCTGTATTCAATGCAGTTGCAAAAAGTGTCTGTAACCCTGTGATTTCGCCGGCTTCAAAGCCTTGTACTACGTGCTGTTTTGTCTGTTTCTATCGACCTGCGTTCTGCAGAGTGTGTGTGTGTTCATACTATGGACTTCGTGTCTGCTCTCAAACAAATAAATTACGTTAAATTGTAAACTGTAAGAGATTGTTAATTTCGTATTTTTAAAAAATGAGCACTACTGAGTGTATTGGGAGTAAATCTGGTAATTTTTTTTGATAAAAGGGCAAGATATGTAAAAAATGTTAAGAACCACTGGTTTAAGCGGGAAATGTTTGAACTATTCGAAAATAATTTTTGCTGATTCAAATATTTTTATTGACACTTTTGTCAGTTTGCTGCATTCCTAAATAACTACTGCCAGCTCAAATTGCAACTCGGACATATTTTTCAAATATTTTGCTAACACGTTTTAGTCCGTTGCGAGGCTCACTGCTTGCAGCAATCGTACCTGACTGCCAAAGAGTGCAAAGTGGTGAAATATCCGGCTTTAGCTGAAAATATTGCATCAACGTTCCAACTTCCCAATCAAACATAAGTTGAATGTGTATTCGCAAACAGCATTCATTTTCACGAGGAACCTTAGTCTGCAAAACTTTGGCTGAACTTAGCCTTTTAGTGCTGGCATTCTTTCATAAGTACAACACTTGTATTGCTTAGAATATCAACACCAGTGAAAACGTTTGTTGGTCGTAAAATGAAACTACGTAGTGTAATTTAAAATCAACCGGAAATAGGACACAATCAGTATTATTAACCGTTTTTTATTTAAACTGTCCAATTTTCAACCCGGACATTACTACAAATATAGCGGTTCAGCCCGAAGCAACTGGTTCTTAATTAAAATTATACTGTCATGAAAGAGTATCACATTAAATAAGCATGCAAATCTACGAAAATGATATTTACTTTGATACTTGATCATCCCCAAAAGTTTTTGTAAAACGGAGGTGCTAACGAGATAACAATAGTTTTATTTTGTGTTAAGAAAATATATTGAAATAGTGCCCGTTTTTACCTGATTGTGCTTGCGTAGAATGCAGATTCAACGCAACTAAATTAATACTGATTAACAAATAAACAATATTGCTTCTTAAAAGCTACTCAGTAACCAGTGCTGATGATTTGCTGATATTTTCTGAAACATATTCGTACAAGGGGTAGGCAGAACCTATCGGATGACATCATTTAGCAAGATAACAGACGAGAAGGGCGGATTTGTTTTGGTGCAACACAATTAGTTTATTTCGTCTACAAACATTGATCTTCCAACTTCGGTATGAAAAATGTCGACTTGACGTTACGTTTAAACACTTAGACCATCTTTAATCAAATCTTGATAAAGGTCTTGGTCGTGCGAAATCACTTTATGGTATTATCCATATATCAATATTTTGAAGCTACCAAAGGAATTGTCTTGTTAGATCTTTTTCTCCTGAAGATTACAACAGAAGCACATATTTTTTTCAAAGTTGGATGCAGCACATGTTGTTCCCAATAGGTACAACATATCTTTTACTTCTGAGATTAGTGTGATTCATCGCCATGTCGTTGTCCAACCGGTTGTGACGAACGTTTCAAACGTTTGTTTGATTGTTCTATCGCTGCTGGGACCAGAACACGGTTGCTCCCGGCTTTATTCAAAACACGAGGGGGAAACTCATCGGAATTGTACCTTGCTCGATCAGATAAGTTTATTTACGCGGTTGTACTCGAGTAGTTCATTTGAAAAATGTGATTTGTTTTAAAAATTAACTGAAGAGGCACGCACTATTCTTGCTACCGTTTCAGCTAAGAAAAAAATATTATTGAAGTCACCAATTTGTCTCTGTTTAAACTTTGAGAACCACTAAAGTAAAGAGTTTTTGCCAAAAACACAGTATTTTTCCCAAGGCAAACTTCCCTTTCACTACCTACATTTGATCGAGATTGGCTATCATGCATGTATAACGTAACTATCAACAGAATCCTACGCGTCAAAGCAAACGTTTTTGCCACGATGTTTTCCAAAACGATGCTCTAAGGAACCAAATATTGTTCTGGAATTAAGTCTTTTATTTGCTTTGCAGCACGAAGTTACACTGAGATGTGCAACTCAATCATGATGTGCCAACGATTTAAGCTTCTCGCGTAAACAGCAATCTTATGGAAAATATTTCGTGGGATTAGCGAAAAACCGGTTTGTCAAGTCTAAGCAGAAAGTCTTCTAAAGTTTGTTTTGACAACGCCACCTTTACCAAGCACGCTGCACAACTTTACTTATAAGGTAACGCAAAATGTGATGACGTTTACACTTTTAGAGTATAAAAATTTGAACTGGAAGAGATCATCATACGCAACAATTTAATACATAGGCAGAAAAGGTAATGAACAACCAGAAACCTTGACATCGGTAACAATCGCCACAAGAAGTTCTGAAATCGTTGTTGCAAGTAACTCGAAGCAAGAGAGAATGTCTTTTTATTTAAACAAAACAGCACTGTAAAATTTCGCCAAGGCATGATAAAATTTTGAAACATTGTTAATTATTGGCGAACCACTCACGGCCTGTAAAATGAAATTAGAAACGAAACTTGTCAAGAAAAGAACCGAACTCTTATCTTTCATAAAAATTGTTTCGGAGATCTTGACGGCCAGTTTTTTACATTTTTAGGATGGACTGTACTTATGGTTTAAATAAATGTCACTTCCCCATTGCTTACGCTGCAATTTACACACATTCCTTAAAAGATGTCTACAAAGCCCTAAAAATAACACTAAAAAAGAAAAACTCTTAAACTTTTTGATCCTTTTTTACCTTTTTAAACTGTTTTATAAACCTCACACTAAAATACATTGTGTCAATTTTTGTTAGAGAACAAATTTATCTGACAACGGGTAAAGTGTCTTCAAAATGTTAAAAAATGATAATTTCCATGATCTTTCTAGGGACCTTAAGAGACTTCAGAATAGCGGAGTAAAACATGAAGTGTCTCATGTGATTTTTCTAAACTTGAAGACATCTGTCTCGACCAGCATGAACACAAAACACAGCACACAGAAAGTAATAGGAAACTTTTTTTTCGGGCTAAGGTTTAGGCTTATGTCCATAATATTGCGACCATTCAAACAAGCTGTTGTTGCAAATACTTTGAAGTTCCTTAACATGGAAAATGAATAACATGTGAAAACATCGCAAGTGATCTGCAGTATACTGGTTTCAAGAAAGCTTAAGCTTCTTGATCTTGCATATCTTCATCATTTATAATGACGGCATTCAAGCTAACATCAGCTGCAGAAAACCAAGCTCCATCGTAGTTCATCTGGAAAGCTACCTGATAAATAAACAAGACTTTGATATAAAATGTTGATTTTCTATTCAACCATTATTTCACTTTACTACACTACCCTTTTTCTAAATTAATCTTTTTTATCAAGTACAGTACCAAAAACATTTGGTTATTTTCAAGAAACGTATAGTTACCAATGTTTTGCTTACCTCCTTTTGCTTTGGGTAAAAGTTGGTAATGACATAGTCAGTGGGCCCACCAACGAAAGTGTTCGGTGAATCAACCTGAAAAAAAGTAGTACCAAAATTTTTTCCACCATTTTGTCCAGCATTTCGAGCATTCCCAGCATGAATAACTATTGTGGTGGAGATACTCAACCCCGTTGTTCTCAGAAAAAGCTTAATGTTAAAAAATTTTAACGACCGGTCCTAACGTTCTGTTAATTTGAGAACACATTTCTAAGTGATTCACCTTATTACATGGAGTATTAACGTAGATAAAGCGAACTGTACTAATCCTTTGTAGCTTACTGCGTTGTGAAAAAACACACAATGCAAGAAATACGCCCGTTTTTTGTGAAGAGTTATTACCAACAAAAATGCTAAGAACACTGTTCATAGACTACATCCGCATCACGTTTGACAACCACTTACTGCGAAGTCTTTGACTGGCTCTGGGAAGCCAATGTTGATGATGCTATTTGGAGTAAGATTTTCGTGGTAGATTCGACTTCTAGTGAAGTTTTGATCCATATTATTGGGAAAAGAGTAGACGGCCACTAAAACGGTTAAACATTTTTGATAAACAATCAAATCCTACCAAAAGGCAGTCTAACGATATATCGATTAGACAAACAGCAACCAGATTTTATTTTGAAGACAGATGTTACTTTCCAGAATTTTATAGCGGACAAACGAATTTGACGGCTCGAAAAATATGGACCAGACGTTTTACATAAACAATTTAAACAATTTACTTTTCACATCTTTGGTGTTGTCACAGTCCCAGCCAACTTCAGTCTCGTTGTAAGTCTGGGTGAAAAAGTTCACCAAAAATGTGAAGTTTCTGGAATCCTGCCAATCTTTGTTTGGTACGCCAAGAGTGTAAACGCCACGAAAAGAATCAGATTCGGCCGGGATAATGTCACATGTTTCGCACTATAAAGAAGTAGAAAATATTTTACTCAAACACCCATAATTACATTTGGATAATTAATTAATTCATTCATTCATTCGTTTTCGTACCAGCTTTTCAGCTGGTAAGGGGCGCGGGGGCAGCTACCCAAGGAGGACTTGAAATACCTCACTGTCAACCAGCAGCAATATCAGGTAGTTCTGCTGGCTCCATACCAAAACGGGACCAAGCAATGCCAGAGGTGTGGTCAGGCGACCGTAGTCATTGGACAACCAGTGGACCGCCTTCCTGTGGGTGCAGCCACCAAAACTTGCCTCGCCAACCTTTGCCTGGACATTCTGGAAACATGGCCGAATCAACGTAGCTGGAACTTCTTGATTCGAATTAGAGGTAGTTCGACATTCAGGGCTTTACGAATTTCTTAGCTGTGCACTTTTTTGCGACGCGTTACGCCGTGAACTCTTCGTAAGAATCCCATCTCAGCCGCTTGCACTTGAGAGAATATTCTTTCAGTTTTCACTTAAAAGATTTATGAATATAGGTGAGGATCGGAACAAAGACTGATTTAAAAACTAACAGCTTTGCGGTGTTTGAAAGCTCCCGTTTTGTCACCACAGAGCGATAAAGCTCAGGCAGAACTGTATTTATTTTACCAATCCATATAATCTCTCCTTGTTCCGCCTTCCATCACTCGTGAATACCACCCCAAGGTACTTGAATTTCCCTACCTGCTACATTGTATTGCCAGTTGCAGCATACACTGCCTTGGGTTTCTGGACAATCATAATACCTGGGTATTTTTATGCTGACTTTCATTCCGCCTTGGTTGCACGCAGCAGAAAACCAGTCAAGTGCATGTTGAAGGTCTTTGGTGATAAGATGCTAGCAGTACCAAATAGTCTGCAAAAAGCAAACGGTTGGTCCTGCAGCTTCCAACAGTTAGCCCCTCGTCGACTCGGCTGTAACTGTCTATATACAATCAATATAGACCAGGGGTTTCCAAACTATGGCCGCATGCCAAATACTGCCCGCGAAGCCATTTTGCCAATGAAGAAAAATTAATATATTTAGGAAAAATTGTTTATCTGGTAAAATGTAACATATCTCAAAGCAATCACACTACGTAAGATGTCCGGCCCTCGAACTGTTGTGCAACAGCATTTGTAGCCCTCAGACATAAACAAGTTTTGAGGCCCCTGAATTATAGAATATGAAGAAAAGCGGTGACAGCACATCCTTGTCGTGTCGAAGTACAACACCAACGGTGAATGGATGTGATTTAACTCCACCGACACGAACACAAACTTCTGAGCAGGAATACAATGAATTGACAGCCAGTAACAGGCGGCCCTCCACACAGTATTCCCGCAACAGTCCCCAAAGCGTTTCACGAAGAACCCGGTTGTATGCTTTCTCGAGGTCAACACAACATGTGTCGACGTCTTTGGCATACTCCCAAGATTTCTAGAAAATTTTCTGGAGAGTGAAAATTGTCTTCAGTGCTGCGACCGGGACGAAAACCGCATTGGGTATCATCCAGCTTTGGTTCAATTATTTCGCGGGATATTTTTTCAAGGCACTTGGCATATATCTCGAGGGAGGCTAAGGAGAGATACACAACGGCAGTTAGTACATTCACTCCTGTCTCCCTTTTTGTGTATGGGGACGATCACTCATTTCGCCAATCTTTCGGTGCCCTTCCAGAACACCAGGCAACTTGACACATACATTTGGATATACTTTTATATATTTTTATAAAGAGCTTAGCAGCCCTGAACAATACGTTTTAAAGCGGTCAAGGCCTAATTGTGATGAAGACTTCGGATTAATTATCAATAAAAGTTATTCAACAAGTATTAAAACTGACTAAATTGTTTGTAAAACACAAGAAAGTATATTATTTGCAATAACGCAGACAGTTAGCAAGATTGCTAGCGAAAATCTGCAAAATTAACCAAATGTTGCAAAATAAGAGGTTTTGACCTCAACGTTTGGGATATCTATAACGCTGCCTCCTAAACGAATGGCAACATCCTACAAAATAGTTATCCTCTCAAAAAATATTTGCTATTTGGAAAGCGTGAAAAACTAAAGCAGTTTTCTCGACTTACGTGAAACCAATAAACTTGTCCTGGAAATGTAATTTGGCATGTCCCGTTACGTAAGTCGTCGAAAGAGGCTACTCCTCTAGCTCCAGCTGGTGTGTTGCCGTTGGCAGGCCAGGTGTTTGTAAAGTGAACTGAGAAACAAGCATCAGAGCATTTCGTAAACAGTCACATCACAATATAATCAACAACCGACAGTTTTTCTTATTATGTGATAAAAAATCGCTCGTTTTTACCTCTGTTTTGTATGTTATCATTTGTTTATTCATTTTCCCCTTTCTTTGTTTAGTATGTGTACTGCCGAAGCAAGTATATTAAAGCATATAAACACGATCTATCAAATTATAGGCGAATTCTTTTTGTGAAATAACCTAAGGGGCAGTGGCGTAACTGACAGGGGGGAAGGGGTGCATACCGCCGCCTGGCAAGCTAAATGTAAAAACCGGGCCCCACTTTGCTTAAATTTCGGTATTTAATATGCTTTTAGTTTTCACTAGGATTTTGTTTTTTGTGCTTTTCAGAGTGATTTCCAGTAATTAAGGGTTTTAGTGAAGACATCTACTCCTGGATTCACTATCATTTCTCAACTTTTTTTTCTGAGTGTTGGCTAGAGGGCTCCCTACGGTGGCTAATGGTCCCGCCTTAAGCTAAGCTTTCCCACCCTGGCTCAAACCTGTAGTTACGCCACTGCTAAGAGGCGCACCTTAAATATACGAATTGAGGAATCCAGACATACTAATAACTTTTTTCTTTTTTCTTATCTAATCCACAAACAGTTGTAACCTGCTATTGAGGAGGTAATACGCCCTTTTATTTTCATACATAGATTAAACAAACGTATCTGAGAGTCGTGCATCCCTCTACAACGTGCCTGCGTACCACCTTATCCATCACACAATGGAATTTACATGTTGCATCTGTCGACAGTTATACATGATATTGGCACATATAGACTTATGACCCAGAAAGTGCTACTGCAGGGCGAAGCGTGTTCAATACAGGACTCTAGAGTCTCTTATCTATTCACTTCGTGTTCGCCCCTGGCGAAATTTGTTGTAGCTAACTATCGAAACGTTGGCCAATTTTTAACCTGTTTTTATATTTTGACACCAGTAGTGTCTGATAAAGTACTGTTTACTGAAGTCCAAACAGAAGTCCTGCCGTCTCCGAAACAGAAAGAAAGACTCCTTTCAGTTCAGCTGGGTGCGCCGAATGCTCGAAGCAATGACTCGGTCGAAATGTTTTGGCGCGAAGTCGTTTATCATAGACATTCATTTGTTATAAAATTCGGCTGCCACATAAAAACCTACTGAACTGCTTTTTGGCAAGCAAGGATTTTGCAACAACATGTCGAGATTTTTGGTTAAAATTCGGTTGATATACTTTTCTGTTTTGTTATTTCTTTTCTACTTGAAAGCAGCCCACTGCTAATAGCAGGACACTTCAGACCTTTCACAAGAGAAGAATAGATTTATCGCCGCTATATTGTACCGACTAAGCTGTATTATGTTTCATGTCTGCTAATATAACCTAACAGAAAATTTGATTAATCTCCAGGCAAAATTTCTTCTGCAAGATTTAACTCTCAACCAGGCAAATTTTTGTAGGCCAAATATTTCTAATATTTATACAAAATAAACTCTTGGTTACCTCCAGCACTGACAACAGCAAATGTCAAACAGAAAGCGGTAATAAGTTTCATTTTTCTGGTATTTTCTCGCTTTGCTCAGTTGCCTCTTGTTCTTCTATTAGTATTTGTCAGCTTTTGGTGCCATACGATAAAAGCACTGGTTTTTATAGAATCCTGCGATAAAATACGTTAACTTTTTGATTAATTGACACGTGGACTTGGCCCAAATTACAGTGAGATTGGCGTATGACGCAAATGTGCTGATCCAGTTTTGTTCTTGCTTGTTCTATAGGTGACACCAATGTTAGAATTTCGTCAAAACTAAAAAATGCATAAAAGTACGAGCACCAGGCATCTCAATCAATATAAGGTTGATTGTTAATAATTATTAACAAATACCAGCAATTTTCTTACGTGTCAACGCGCCTCTTACCAATTAGCAGTGAACAGGCAACGTAGTTCAGGCACCAAAGGAAAGTTTTTTGCCTCTGTTTGCGGATAAAAGCAAATTAAATTTCATTTGGCTGTAATCTCAATTTTAAAATAGATAGCTTTTGCAAAAATTCAATCACTATCACAAAGAAAAAGCGAGGTTACTTTAAAGCAAGTTTAGTGTTTTAATTTTTGTTGTGAATGGATGACAAAAAACTAACAAAAACGTTGCTGCCATGTTGTTTATCCTCTTTGTTAGTTACGTCTGTTGCTGTTATATTAGGTACCCGGAGAGAGATGCAAACATAATGTGATTGGGATAAGTTTATCTGCCCTTGATTGTGATATTCTTCTGCGAGTGATCCCGACTTGATAAAATGTAACACATTGATTTAATCTTGTTTTAACTTGGAAACCTGTCCGTTAATGTGCTTGTATGCTTATTGTTTTATCTTATTTACTTTCGTGAGCTTTCTTTGTGAGTTTCCGGAATAAACTGAACTGAACTACTGTGTGTCGTTGAAGATGATTCAGATAGCCACGAGCCAACAACTAGCAATAACACTTACATTCCATTCAAAAATAAATCGCACTACTCCCAGCATACCTGTATAAACTTCTAGTATTTGACATACTACTTTTAGATGAACATAAATTTATGCACTGACTTGAAATAAGCATAGGCGTACGAGGCGGGGGGTCGGGGGGGGGG
>JGI24022J15233_10001143_pt1 | contig 20932 bp, 19 predicted proteins | sample Ectturendosymbi2_FD_15233 | JGI IMG/M metagenome (IMG submission 15233) | reverse complement strand
CAGAGTTCTAGAAACAAGCATGGCGTGAAAATAGAAGTCGGTCATGTGTGGCGAACCGTGACCATTGCCTTTCCATCGCTCAAACAGCANNCNNNGGTCCGCAGCTCGGCAATTCGACGGAATCCAAGGCCTGACCAAAGTTTGTTTGTTTCACAGCACCGGTGCATATGGAGTGGGGTGGCTCATTTCTTTGGCCGAAGGTCCCAGACTGCGTGTGGTTTCTTTGCTCTGCTAAACGTCTACCGCCCAGGGTGCGACAACGCTGTGAGGGAACGGCTGCGAAAAGAAAAATCAATATAAAGACTTAGTCCGCTAAGGCTACTGCAGATCATTTCCAGGGCAGCTGATCAATCAAATTAAAAATAAACTTTTGATCGGTCGCATCAAACCGTATGAACAGCGCCAGAGACGATTTGATTTTGAGTGCGCAGACTTGTACTCGTTTTACAAATCATAATTTTCCTGTTGCGTGCAGCCGCTCTCGTAATCCGGGACAATTACCAATGATGTCAGTAACTGGGGGCCGAACCCCCGGTACCCAGACGTATGACCACTTAATTCCCAAGATATATTTTGCCACGCTACTGTTTCCTTCATATTTCCATGTTGAGATGGTCTTCGTACGGGTTACAAGGTGCACTAAAGCAGGGTGTTCTACTTTCTTGGCTTCTCGGGTTCAAAGCCCCTGTCATAATTAATGATGTCACAAACGTGTGACCCAGCCAATAAATGATGAATTACAGTATAACACCCCAAAATGTTCTGCTTTCTTGTGGTATCTGGGTCGATTTTCTCTTTGTTTTCTTCATGAAACTGATTAAAAATGAGCAAAATTTATTCGAAACTGAGGAAAAGTACATCGATATCTTTTTTACACTTTAAGACGTGTTTACTTCCCTGTCTCCATGAGAACTATCTAAAACCTGAAGTCATTTTTGCGATGTACCCACGTCAATTGCCCCCTCACCCACGTGATTACACTGAACAGTTTGTAGGCCGTAACTCAGTTGCCAATGCTTCCTCAGCGTAAGGGCTCCCACAAATGATGACTAAACTTTCCCTAAAGTTAATCTTGAAATACCCAAAATTTCACAAAATTTTGCACTAAGCAGTAAATTACTTTCATCTACTTTTTAGCACTTTTAATAGCAATTTAGCACGTAGCAGGGTGTTATATTGCACATTTAATCTATAATAACTTAGGGACTCTTGAAATAGAGCAAAACAATCATACAAGTATTGCCAAAACACGCCTCAGGAACAATTGTTTGTAAATTATGACACAGGTTTGCTAATAAATTTGTCTAAAACAATGATCATATTAGACTACGTTTTGACTGTGTAAAACCAATGCACACCAATAACTACATTTCATACCACACTGCAATACAAATGTTCCAAAGCTGAAGTACCCTTAAAAGGTACTTTTCATTCAGGCATGATTAGGGTCTACTTCTGACACACTTTACTGATGATAATAATGTAACGCTTTTCTAAAAAGGACAAAATGTGTAACTTTGATGTAATAATACACTACTGCATTTCTTTTTCCTGTAACTGACTGTAAATCGCAACTTGATTTTCAAATCAGATGGAAACGCGTGACCACAGCGTTTCCAAGTTTTATTCCAAACCAACGCAAATTCCCTAAAAAATCCCTAGATTGCGGAAAACCCCAGATTTTTCCCCAAAGGTTGCTGAAATTCCCAATATAGGGACAAATTCCCCAGACGTGGCAACCCTGATCAGCTTTGACTCAGTACAAACGCACATCCCTGAGTCTATCAACGCCGCCTTTCTAAAAGTGACCTTTGGCGGTTCTTTTCTGCATTAAAAAACTGTGGCGATGGAGAAAAAATAAACTCTTCAAGAATTTCGTTATCAATTCAAACGGGCCAGACACATCTGGATTTGCAGCGCTTTGTTTTCTCGCTCATAAAAGGCAAAAACCGCGTCTTCCCTACTTCAGGCAAAGTGATTGAGAGCAATGAAAGGTGAATTAACACACAGTTGTGCAAGAAAACGACAGGGAGGTATAGCAAGTAGAGTAGAACGCATCGACAAAACTTGCATCAAGCATAAGCTGACCTACTTGAAGCTTAAGAAGATTAAAATTTACACACTGCCAACAAAACGTTTTCATAACTTTTCTCTTTGAGCATTCGAATGTTGCGCGATTAGGTTTAAATTTGCTGATATTGTCATATATAAAAGTTCTACAGCAATAAAACATTTCGGAGAATAGAAGCATGATTTTTTCATATTCATTTGAAAAGCTAACAATCTCATTCGACTATTTCTAGATTCACCCACGCAAATAACAAACCGTCGATCTCGGCGGGATCTTATGGGCAAGAATTTGCTAATTGAGCTTTTCTGCACCCATCTTTTGGTGGAAAAGTCAGGTATTTCAATGAGTAGCTCCAAAATGTACACAGCGTTCACGTGAACTAATTCTTTGTGAAGCAACATGCAGTTCTCATGTGGTTCACAATAAGTATAAATTACGTCAATGTGGTCATGGACTCGCTCTTCAAAAAAGCACTGCTCTCTGAACAATGGTCACATGCGTGGAATGATCTTTCATCATACCTATTTGATTGGTTGCGCATTAAAGGTAGTGTTTTCCGCTTATCAAAGATTTCTATTTCAGAACCAAACTACTTTTTCCAAAAAAACACAATTTACGGTGTGACCTTTGACAACTTCTAAATGATGTTTAGCAACGTGTCTTGACTAACATTACGCTTATTCGATATACCTACTCAATGACTGGTTCCACTGAAATCTTTGTAGCATACGTTTGTTCAACTGAGATTACAAATTTCAATCCTTAGGAAGCCACAAAATTTACAAGTGTTTCACTCAACAAAGAAAGCAAGTTACGATCCTTTCACTGACTTTCGGCTTCTAGAAATCAACTTCGAACTCAATGCACCTGTTCTTGGTTAATGGCCTTCACGGCTAAATCCTCTAGCTCCTCATGCTTCACTGCTCCTGCGAAAAAAAACAAAACAATAAACAAAACTTACTAGTCTCTGCTTAGTTTTCAATTTTAACTGCTCCGTATCTAACCTCTTTCATTGGCAGCCTGACTGACTGAAACCTTGCAACTTTCACCATCACCTTCATCTCCGCTTGCTTTCTCACAGAAGCTGCTGCTGTCCATTGTTGCCAAGCTTAACGGGCAAATAATTTTCCTGAATGGGCACTTCTCACACATTACCACTTTCTCTTTGGCAAGTATTTCTGCGATTATTCCATTGGGTCTTTTCATGACCTGAGTTGGTCTGATTGATGTTGAACTTTTTGCTTCTACAATTCTTCCTTCAGGAGAATTCGATTTTGTTAAATTAAGTGCTGAACCGACGGTTCTCTTTTCTCGATTGGGTGGGATTTTCATTCCATTCTGCAACGAACAGATTACACACAATGAAAGGGGAAGGGGGTTACGAGTTGTGTGAGGTTATTTTTATTGCCTTTTTAGTGAAAGAAAAAAACTTATGACAGTTACTAGATGTGAAAAAAACTTTGAACTTCTATCAAAGCGGAAATATATCTTTAAAAAACATAGTTTCGTTAAACAAGAGCGAATGGTTAAATTCAGGGGATACTGCGTAGGTCAAATATATCGGACAAGCAAAATTTAAATTCAACTGTTTCAGAAACCAAGACTTGATCCTTGCAGTCCCAGATTCCCTGACCAAAGTGAACAATCAGACCTATGCATGGATGGCAAGATTCTTTTAGACCTTGAGTTAAATCGCAGGTGTTTTCATACCACATGCTGGGTTTGTTTTTTCAAGATGCAGTTCCGCAATGTGCACAATATATGAATGAGGCACGATGATACCTCAATGAGGATGTCTTCCATTGTAGATGGAAAGACAAGTAAGATTTGTTTCCAGGTTTATGCATGAAAGTATTTTGAAGCAAAGTTGAATGAAAGTGACTTCTTTTTTCTTCGTCAAACTGGACTAAGTTCTCGTAAACATGGATTATTTATTTTTAACCTTCAAAATAACCACATTGTCAAAAACTAGAAATAAGTGTGTCCACTAAAAATGGAGAATGTCTACCACATCTAAAGAAAAACATTTTGGATCAGCTGAAAAACAATCTAAGCGCAAAATTTAGTTATCAGCTTGCAACGTCAGCGTGGCATTCGAAAGTGTAACTTCCAACCTTGAGCAGCGAATATTCGGTTTAATGTTTTTTGTTTTAAACGTGCAAAGCAATGCAATTGCTCTGCCTCCAATAAAAACAAAACAGGCGAGAAAGCAGTTGATTAGGATAAAAATTCTGATATTACATTGACGCCAGCCATCAGAAGTTATTCTTGCAATAATTTCCTTGAAAATATAGCAAAATTTTACTTCTATGTTCGGAACGTCAGCGAGTGGATCAATTTTCAAAACACCCCAAGAAGATGTGTTTTTGCATTCGGTGCAATGAAATGCGTATTTTACAAGTTTTTGACAAAATATCAAATGTTCTTTCAAAATTGTGGATAACGCTGGATGTTTCATGTTTGCTCCGAATGAGCACATGTCGTTTGCTTTGTGCAAAAATGTAAGTTTAATGATACAGCCAATCCTAAAAAAACAATCTTAATCGTAAAGCTTGAAGTCTGGCTTCGGCGTTGGCTGTCAAAGCTGAAGTCTGACCTTCACTCAACCATTTAATACGTTTGCTTATTGCCTCGCTGCCCTAGGTGTTTCTCACGATTGAGTGCCTAGCATTCCTCACGGCTACGCCTGCGCAGAAGAGGATTCACTGGACACAGAAAACATCTTAATCAGGGAAGTAATATGCCTCTCACCACTCTCAACCCAGTGTTACACGCCAAATATACTTCTCATTTCGTTTTTTAAAGTATGCAAACTGCTTTGCCGTTTCTAAGTGAAGAATGAAGACCGTCAAATCTACATCTACACTAAATTGATTGCAACTGGATGTCAATTAAGCCTAAATCTGAACCCAAGTCTGTGCTCATATACTTCCATCCTATTTTGCTCCACCTGCTTTTGAACCACAATCGAATCGTTGCTGAACTTTCTCCGAGCGAGACCTTTCTCGTGAGGGGCTCCGTGACCAGGTCTGCAGAACATTGCATTGAAAACCTCTATGTGCTGGAAATAAAAACAATTTGATTTATTTCTTATTCGTTTGCCAGAATTTCATTGACAATTTCCAAATATTAACACAGACGACAGTGGAGAACTGAGGCAGTGAAACATGTGAAAGTCAACTCTGTTTATGGCAAACGGTTTTCCAATAATAATTTTGTGTTTCGAACTATTTTCTTTTTTAAAGCAACTATTTTGTAACATTTATAAGCCAAACCTTTGAATCAGTTTTCTGGTCGAACTGTAAAAACAGTAGGCTCCTCAGGAAATTAAACGTTAACTGTGTTACTTTTTAGAAACAATATACACTTATGTCATTCGATATTCACACGAACACTGTAGTGTGTTTGTATGGGTTGATAAGAATTGTCGACGAGCTCGAGTCGTTTTAGGTACTGAATGTGACTGGGTGAGTTTGAAACCACATTTTATGCAATGGTATCAGTAAAACAATTCAAATATACAAAAACAATTTGGTTTTGCTGAAAACTTGATGAATATGTGTCACATTAACCACTGGTATGTTGCTGATCTCCCTACGGTTACATCAGCAACCAGTGCACTTCAGCACATTAAAGTTAAAAGAGTGAGAGTTAATGAGTGAAAATATATCTTTAAAAAAACATACTTAAACATTAAACAAGAACGATTCTCAAAACTTCCCGCCAAACAGACCTCTGCTTTGGTTTAAATGCAGTTTTCAAATGTTTTTGTGTTATCGTAACACAGGGCCAGTGGGGTCCCGGGTGTGCCAAACCCCATACGCCACTGGCGAGGTCTTCGGGCAGCGAGTGGTGACCTTTCTATTTTTCTGATAATGACCCTCCTGCATTTTTGACCCTCCATCCACCAAGGCCTGGCAAACGCTCTTGATGCATCTTTTAAACTTGGATTTAAACCAAGGGTGCGCAACTGAACAACTTTTTTGCTGCTGCCAGCCGCATTGCGTGTATTTTTATGAATTGCGGTCGCCGGTGAATTCAAGATGTTTTCGTTTTTTTGAAATGCTTTTATTCTGCTTCCACACATAGTCTTGCCTGCTTCCGCATGTCAGTTTGGTCGTCTCTCTACTCAGTATCCTCATACAGTAAACAAATATGTTAAACTACATACGCACGGCCGCATAAATCGTTATCGAAAGGCTGCATGGGGCTGTACTGCCGCAGGTTGTGCACGCCTGATTTAAGCTTCGACTGACACGATTTAAATTGTATTTTGACGCGATAAAGTGAAGAATAAGGATCACAGAGCTAAACCCTTACATGGATTTTACTTTTCAAGGCATACCTTTAGATCCTGCTTCATTAGTCTTTCCTTTTCTTCCATTCGCTTCTTATATTTCTCATCAGCTTTGTTTTGCAAATCCCTGTAATACTTCTCAACGTCTCGTGGACGATCAAGGTTGAATTTCTGTGGAAATATTTTAGCAACTAACCAAGCAGTTTACACTGGTTGATTGACAGTTTGTTCGATCATGCTGAAAACTGAGATATTTGACGTTTTGCTAAATGTTAAACAAATATTCATTTCAGAGGCGTTGCGCCACATCGCATTTAGCTTTTGCAGAGAAGTAGAACAGGAAACGTACTGCTTTGTACGTAGTTTGTGTGTGGACTCTACACCATATCGGACAGATATTTGTAAACGAGAGTTGTTTACCTGAGCTGTGACGTCAGACATGATGCGTTTTTGCGGAACGATGATTCCCGTGAGGGGGTCGCGTTTCGGTCGACCAACTTTACCCTTGCTGAACCAGGAAGGGACGTCGCCGGGCTACAAAAATGGTGAAAGACAGACGTTAATGTCGTGGTGTGCAGTCTGTTTACTCAAGTGCACACCCTGCTTCACTTAATAACGCCAGCTAGTTGAGTTGAGTCTACTGGCGCAAACAGAAGACAGTTTCATGCAAATTAAAGGTAGAGTTGGAACACCGAAAAAAAAACTGTTAACCAGGTTATCTCGTTGGGCACCCTTCGACAGTTTTATAATTTTCTATCACGGTTTAGAGTTGATGGTCGAACTATGGGGTAATTCAGAGTCGTGATACGGTAACATTTTTGAAACTGGTGTTGCAGTCTGCGCTGGATGATCAATATCAAGAAAATTTTCCTGAACTTGCCTCTTTTTAGTTTGGTTTCGCAAAAATATAAGTACAAGAAAATGTGGTGCGTTTGTTGTTAATAAAGAATGTTGAACGCTGTAGTTTAAAGTGTAGTTGAAACTTGGATCAAAACATCTTTTTTTCTATTTTTCAAACCGCAACCTAAATCCGATTGGAAAAAGCAAACACTTTTTGCAACACTAGATTTATTCGAATGCGGTTCTTGGCTTATGTGTCGCCCAAACCTTGGTGTGGCTATTGGGAAAATCTATGTTTGTGGGTACAGCCTCAACAGACATTTAAACTTGCATTTATTAGAGGACAATCATTCAAAAAACGTTGATGCTTTTTTGCAAAAAATGGAAAGACGTTTTTTCTTCAGCAATTTTTTGTAGACAGTGGCAGACAGCGCAGATACGCTATAGAGCGTAGAAGCATGTAGACAAATTTTGTACCGGTAATCTCATGTAATTTCTCTCCTCATCACGAAGGTGTTTCTGCTCTTCAATTCCTTTGCGTAAATCGTCGCGGTAAATTTTCTTGGCTCTTTCTATGTTCATTTCTTCATCTTTGGTATATCCCTTTATGACGCGGAAAACAAAGGACAAAGCCAGAATTATGACATCACGCACACGGTCGATGAAAGTGAGTAATGTGAGTCTTCACGCCATTTTGGCAAATGTTTTTGATGCTATCTTTAACGTCGCAAGCATGATTGCGAAATACGTGAAATATATGTTTACTTTGTTTGATAGCTCGCATGTTGCTATGTATGATGCTCTGAAAGGTTTTAAAGATGTTTCTTCTACTACCTTTTACCTTGTATCGTAAATTTTATGTTATGATGCGCGATACATCTGCTGCAGAACATTAACAAATAAATAACTGACGAACCAGGAGTCAACAAGAAATTCAAAGACTCACCATTGACTCGTACTTAATCCGTCCCTTGGTGTTCTTAACAATTTCTCCCTGACTATCTTTCAGGGGAGCACCGGCGCCGGGCCTCCCCCAGGGCTCTTCCTTGACACTGGCTCGTATCGCTTCCGGCGTAGCCACGCGGTTTATGTTTTCTGTTGCCAACAAATCAGCATTTCGGACGATTCTCAATTTTTCATCATTTGATGACTGCATGAAGTTTCAGCTTATGATAACACATGTGTTTCATCGGGTGTTACTGTCTATATAGAAAGCTTTTTCACACCAGTGGCGTAGCCAGGCCAAAATTGGAGAGGGGCAAATATTTTAATTATAAGCGAAAAACGGAATTTTGTTTGGGAAACCCCCTCTCAAAGCACAAAGTGACAAGATATGCTAGAAATTAAGGGAGAATAGCCCCCTGGCCACCCCTGATTACACATATCTTTTACACTCCTCATTCGAACGACTCCGGGCGAGGTTCAAGGAAGACTCATCATGCACTGCTGGTCACCTGTTCGTCGCGCTCCGTGGATCGTTGTGAGAAGTCCAGCGCGTTTTGTGATGACGCTCCCGCTGTCGTCAAGCAGCGGATCTCCTCCTCCACCCAGTCGCTTGCGAGGTAAAGTACCGTCCTGTGGAAAACAGCGAAACAAATTTGCAAATCCTCGCTGTGTTAAACTTGCAAGGTCTGATCTAAAAATAACGGGATTGCCTCTATGGATGTGAAAGACCGTGAGTGACAGCATCAACTTAGAGCGGATGGTATATACTTTTACTGCAAGAAGCCTGTCGGAAACCTACTGAACTTTGTCTGCATGCAGGGATGCCAGAGCAGCGGTAAAGCAAGGGGACTGTAAAAACGTTGAGGGCAGTGCAAACGTATGAAAAACGAAAAATCTTTACCAATTATATTTGTTTCTGTTCAGGAACGACGTTGAAATAAAAAATAATACCAGAAATTATAGAAAACCATTCTGTCTTTTCTGGGTGCGCGAATAGCTGCAATGAATTTGTTTCAATTCGATCATCACAAGCCATGAAATTACCTATGATGCTTTCATAAAAAGGCACCTGCGCCCCCGTTGCCCCTTTATGAAAGGTCAGGGGGGAATGCCCCTGTCATGCATCCGCTCTCCGGCGTCCTTGCTGTCTACATGCACACACACATATGGCCTGGATTTCTTTAAGATTTCAGTATAGTTCGTGATGCCACTCACTGCCTTGTCAGTGACATTTATTTACATAAGTTACAAGTGGTTTTAGTGTAAGCCCTTGCTAAAGCAGGTTAGGAAGTTCACCTTAAAAAACAAAAAGAGGACTTGCTCGGCAAAACAAAGAATTAACTTGTCTCTTTTGAAATAATTTCAATGTCTTGTACAGTTTTGAGATGTTATGTTTCAAAAGTTGCATTTTTATTACAACTGTATTTTTTGTTCAAAACAGCTCATAGACCGACTTGGAGCTGACATATGTAAACGTGGATGAGGGTTGGATGTAGGGGCAACCTAGTCATAAGGAACTGGACGTAGCCCTAAGAGTATTAACAGACTATAAGTAGACAATTGTAAACGGTTATACGTATAAGAGAACACACGATATACAGTAGTCAACTACAATTGTCTAGATAAATTCTAAAATCATGTTTTTTCAGTTTCTCTATAATCGTTATTTAATGAGTAATGCCTTGCGTTTGTTTCATGAGACTCTCCTACTCAAAACATTAACATGATCCTAATCGAAAACAGCAAAACGTTGACCTCTGACCTCTGCGTCAATGTCGGTGGCGTCAGGAAGCATTTGATCACCGATCCGTGGAAGGTGCTTTTTTATACGAGGAAGGGGTTGACCTGAAATCAACGCAAATACAAACCTCGTTGTTTAACAGCTATGCTGGTTGAGCTGCAACCAATACAATTTACTGTTTTGTGCCCAGGGGCATGTCCAGGTTAGATGGCGCCTGGGGCAAGAAACAAGCTTGGCGCCCCATGTTCGAACCTAAAGTCTTTTGGGAGTAAATTTACTGTACTGAAGAACGTACTTGCGACCTCGTTGGGACATTTCGGAGGCCTCCAGTAATTCGGCGCCCGGGTAATTGTGCCCCCTTTTCCCCCTAGCTACGCCCCTACTCGTGCCATAAGAGTAAGTCGCAATTCGAGTCCTTTTACAAAAACCGTTTATTTTCTCATATACAACTCAACTACTTTTCTAAAAATCGACACACAACTAGGAAAGGCATTAATGGTCCGAAAATGACGCTAAAAACTTGTTTTCTACCTACAAACTATATACTTTAAGGCCACAGTTTTTAACTAACCCTGGTTCATACAGGGGCAAAATGGATGGTTTAGCAAACTTTGTCGCTATGGCATTCATAAAAGATTTGCGTCATGAGAACTTGATGCCACTGGCTATCTAACACAGCTGCTTTCAAATGTGGATACGCATACCCTTGGCCTTGGGTACGCAAAGGTGCTCCAAGGGGTGCACGAATTTTTTCAAATACTACATGCAAATTCCTTTGTTGGGTATAGCAAGCCAGCAGTGTATTGCGACATCTAGCGATTATTAGTTCTCCATTGAATGGGAAACAGCGATAAACTCCAGTTGACTCGTGCTTGGGCATTTTTCAACTAAAACTTTACAATACTGCGAACTTTACATTAGTCGGGCATCCGCAAACAATAAATAAATGACATGGGGTCCGCCGGCCCGCCAGATGAAAAATATCAGAAACGCTGATCTAGTAGTCCACCAAACTATTTTCACGGATGACCTCAATGCATTGACTGGTTTTTCAGTTGCAAACCGCTCACCTAGTTTCATCCAAGGATTGTCGTCGCGCGGTTCTTCCATGGCAGGTTGTACCTCAGGCATCGCAATCCTTTGCTTGCGGATCATCAGGACGTTGCCTGAAGAGTAGAAGAAACTGTAGTTTTGAGCTTATGACAACATGTATCTGCAAAGCTGGCGGTAGGGCTGTGCTAGGGCTGGTCGAATACAACGAGCTGCTTTTTGTGACAGTTGATGCAGATGTAGAGTGTGAAATTCCATGCATATTTTTTTCGATTGCGAGGGAAATTAAAAAAATTAAAGCAAAACAAAAATTCATAAAACGTGTGTGTTTTGCAATATTCTTTTTGCGGAAAGCAGTATAGTTGAAAATTTTTTCATTGAGAAATGTATTGTAGAAAAAAAAAATAGACTGGCCAAGAATAAACGAGCAAAACATTTAAAACTGTTTACCTGCTCTATGAAGATATCTTTTAAAATAACAAATACTTACTGTTGTAACTCAAGTTTTGCATGCCATTAAATTTCTGGAAGAACAACCTTGATTAAACCTTGCTGTCGTGCTAGAGTTATACCCAGGCTCTTGCACAGTTTTACATTTTCAAACACACTTTGCTCAAACCGTGTTCGTCGATATTAGGAGCTCCAGCGCCAGGCTTTCCGAACGGGTCGTAGTCATTCATAGAGGCCTCCCTCTTCTTGTCAATTTCTTCGTCCAAGCAGATCCGCTGCTTTTTGGCGTCCACCAAAGCATCTGCAAAACGTATCATTTGCAAAGAAACTTAACAAAAAAGGCCTTAATATTTAACAGAGTCAGTGTTCAACACTGCAAACATGAAAAAACGTCTGGAACTGGCTGTTTTTGAATTCATAAACGGCAGGTATGAACAATGAAGAAATCACGCTCACAGGAGTCAAGCGATACACCATAAATGTGAGGCCGAAAGAGATTTTTTGGTGTTTTTTGCGTTGAGACAAAAATCTGCGTCAGTTTCATGATGGGGACATAGGCGTCGGAAGGATTTTTCCAGGGAGGCCACTAGGAGATTCTTCCAAAATTTTTCCAGGGGAGCGGCCAAAAGTGGTGAAATTTGTTTTTTCCCACTCGAAAATAAGAAAACAGCCTTTTTGTGCTGAAATTTTCAAAATCCAGAGAGGGGCAAGCCCACCCTGCCCCCACCTTCCCACGCCCACTATGGGGATATAAGGAAATTGATCTTACTCACCAAGCGGGCAATTTTCTTTGTTAGAGCTGCTTCACAGGCCAACAAAAAATGTTTTGTCAAAAGGCAAAGGATGTTGAATCGTTTTGGGGTTAAATCGGGGGCGCTGAGTTTGAAAATGCACTTAGTTTTGCCGAATTGGCTCTAGTTTTGGAGATATTTTTACTTTTATTGTTTATAATTTTGCTTGAGCACGGTGCATTCTCAAGCACGTGAAGCTTCTTTAATGTAATATTACTGGTTTACCATTCAAAGTTTAGTGTCCATATACTCCATACAACCTATATGTATAGGCATACCATATTTTTGTGACTGAAAACAGGGACGCTTCAGAACAACGAGCCTTATCAGATAAATGTGGCTAATATCTTACTTAGAGTATGTAACTATTTTCGATTCCTATAGTTAAGACACCAAGAAAAACTAAAATAATACATTCTACCAAGAAAAAAACAGTGTTCAAGCGTTTGCAAATTTACTTATTTGTCCAATAATGCTTTTCCGTAGACAATATTTTTTTCAAGAAGCCTATGTTCGATTTTATTTTCTCGTAGAGATCACAGCAGGAAAAGCCAGTATTAATTGACTTACAGATAAGGGCTTTCACATTCTGGTTCTGAACACTTATCAGATCACATGCTATTCATACTTGCTGAATGAATGCAAAACCGGGACTTTTTGGTTGACTGACCGGGATGCCGGGACAGAGCCTTTTAAGCCAGGACTGTCCCGGCTAAAACGGGACGTATGGTACGCTTATATATGTATATCGATTCGTATAAAAGCAAGTCATAATGTTGACTATTCATGAAAGTTTGATGCGGCTTAGAACATTACTATCAGCTAATAACCACAAAATTTACGACTTACTCCTCTCAAAAGTTTCTCTTTATTACGTTTTAATTCCTTCTTAGAGAAGAGTTATCAGTTTTAGTTCATTGTCATGCCCTGTACTTTAAAACAACCATGATAAGGCCTAAAGGCAGCATAGTGTGGAAAACATGTATCATTCAGCTAATTAAAGTGTTAGATTTTGTGGATTTAAGGACATAATGAACGATGAATTGCTGGTTTTTGGTGAACATTTTAATGGGTTCTATATATTTATTTGCAGGAAAATTTAGTTATATTGTTTTGAATAAAACTGTATATGAGAACGTAGTAGAGATGAGCTCTAAGCGAAGGCAATGCTGAAACAATCCAGACGTATTTTGCTACATTTGTGGTAAACATATGATGGCAAAGTACCAATTCAATGTGAGGGATTTTACTAAGAGCGCTTATAAAGCCTACTTTGGCATGAAGTTAGGGGACCAAGACAAGTCTTGGGAACCCCACAAGGTGTGCAAACATTGTACAGAAACGCTGTGATTTTGGACCCAAGGCAAAGTCAGTTCGATGCGGTTTGGGGTTCCTATGGTATGGCGTGAGCATAAAAATCACCATGATTGTCATTTTTGCATGGTGGACATGTCTGGATGGAATCAGCGAAAGAAGAAAGATTGGTATTATCCTGATATTGAGTCTGCTCGACGACCCATGCCACATTGCGCTGAAGTTCCAGTTTTCACTTCCTTACCTGACCTTGCTGCAGATGCAATGCTACTGGAAGCGGTGGATGACACTGATAGCAGCGACAGCAGTATTATTAGCTCTTCCAGCATGGCTGCTGCAGCATCTTCGCTCTGTGCAAAACCAAAACCCTTTAGTCAAGGCCAACTGAATGACCTAGTTCGTGATCTCGGCCTATCCAAGGAATCGTCTGAGGTTTTGGCATCTCGTCTTGGTGAACATGGTATACTAGATTCGGGAACTAAAATTACATTCTACCGTGATAGGGATGATTTCTTGATTCGTTTTTTCGCTATGGAAGATGACTTTGTTTACTGCAACAACATCCAAGGCGTCTTTTCAGAAATGGGTCTTCCAGAGTACAACCCAGATGAATGGAGATTGTTTAATAGACAGCTCCAAATGGAGTTTGAAATGTGTGTTACTTCATAATGGCAACAAGTTTGCATGTGTTCCAATCGGATATTCCGTGATTGTTAACGAACACTATCTGAATGTGAAGATGGTTTTGCAGAAACTGCGCTACAGTGAGCACAACTGGGCCATATGCGTAGACTTTAAAATGATCAATTTTTTGTTAGGACGGCAAGGGGTGCACCAAACATCCTTGTTTTCTCTGTTACTGGGACAGTCGCGCTACTGATCAGCACTGGGTTAAGAAGGATTGGCCGACATAAGAAGATTTTGCAGTAGGCGACAAAAATATCATAATGAGCCATTGGTTAATCGGGATCATATTATCCTGCCTCCGCTTCACATAAATTTGGGTCTGATGAAACAATTTGTGAAGGCTCTTGATAAAGATGGTGATTGTTTCAATTCTATCGCCAAAACCTTTCCAGGTCTCAGCATGGAAAAACTTAAAGCAGGTATTTTTGATGGACCCCAAATTCGCAAACTGATGCAAGATGAAATTTTCACTGCTGTTATGGCAGTGGATGAGAGGGTTGCCTGGTGCTCTTATGTCTCAGTGATACGAGAGTTTCTAGGTAACACAAAAGCTAGCAACTACCGGAACCTTGTGGATGTGATGCTCCAAAATTTTCAAGCTCTCGGTGCAAGGATGAGCATCAAGCTTCACTATCTATTTAACCATCAAGACTATTTCCCAGAGAATCTTGGTGATGTTAGCAAGGAACAAGGGGAGAGGTTCCATCAAGACATTAGGACGATGGAAGAGAGATATCAAGGTCGTTGGGACTCTCACATGATGGCAGATTATTGCTAGACATTGATCCGCGATTGTCCTGAACAAAGCCATAGGCGGAAACCAAATAAGCTAACTTTTCTTCAGATAAACAGTTAAAATCCAATGTGACACCCTAGTTCAAGAGTGGCCAACCTTTGCACACCATGCGCCAATTTTTCCAAACGTGAGTAGAGATGCGCCATACCCTCGGATATTTCTTGTGACAATGTTACTTCACATCATTAGTTATTTACCAGGTAATATAATCAAACACAAATGAAATATCCGATAAACTAGCAAATAAATTTCAATTTACTTACTTTTTAATGAGGCTTATCAAACATTTCACGCTTTTTTCAATGTTTGTGGTTAAATTTGTTACTGAGAGCAGCAGAAAATTCTTCGATTTTGAATCAATCAGGCGCAACTTCTTTTTTCTGTACATCAATTTCATGGACGAAAATACATGTTTGCATGTGTGCGTCGTTTCAAAACAACATACATATAGTTCAATCGTGTCGCCACGGAGGCTTTGGTGGGCTTAACCCCCCAAATATAGCACCAAGCCACCCAAATTGAACTATGAAACTTTATAAATCAGTGGAGTTTTTATCAAATTTTCATGTGTCAAGCCACCCTGCTTTAACATACAGCCCCCTATTTTAGCATTTTCCAGCGACGGTTCTGGTATAACTGGAGCGAATTTTCTTAGTTCTGGGGATTTTTCACAAGGTAAGAATCGCCAAAAATTTAATACGTCGTAAGTACCAGGGTCTGAAGAAAGCGCATCAGATTTCGTTTTCAATATTAAATTTTTTTTAAATCAAGAACTTCCATTTATATGTTACTTGGCATTTTCATTATCTTTCTTTCACTAAGTGAGAATGGGTTTATCAATGCAAAAATGCATCGTGCAATATTTTGATCTTCATAGTGCATTTTCTCCATTTGCCATTATCAGCAGCACATCAATCTGCTCCTATAATACGGAGACTAGCTGATATCAGCATTTTCTCACTGAGTGTGTGAAGAGTTTTAATTTCATCTTGAAAGTTTGTTTCAAGATGATAACAGGCATCTCACAAGGGATTTGTACGTTACAAAAAATTGATAAAAATATTGGAAAGGCTTACTATCTTACTTTATTATGATTACTGGTATACAATGCGCCACTTCAAATCATCTAATGCGCCAGATTTGACGCATGCGCCATAGGTTGGCCATCCCTGCCCTAGTTATTGTTTCTTTAAGCCTATAAACATCCCCATGTACAGAACTGTTTGTTACAGAGGCTGTGTTTTGCAAATGATGGACAGATGCAATTAAAAGTAGCCCTAATTACGGTAAAAACAAATAAATAATTCAAGATATCTCAAAAACTAGAGCCAATCTGCAAAAAATAACGTCATTTTCGAACTCAGCGCCCCCAATTTACCCTTAAACCGCTTTCACCTTATATGCCAAAAATTTTTTGTTGACCAGTGATCAATTATATGGAAATAACAAGCAGCTGGTGTTATTCAACCACCACTGTATGACAACACCCCACGTTTCGTTTGACGAAGTAAATGTTATGTGCCTGGTGTTTCTACAGGCATTTTCTATTGTGCATAAGTCTATTCTGCAAGTTTTAAAACCAAATTATGTGCTTCACTATGCGACTACTCTTTTAAACCATTTCCAGCTAGCATCTTGATACAAGAAAAGAGAAACTTGATATTGCAAAATAAGATCGATTTTAACAAATAAGTAAAATGCGGTTTTACCAAGTTCTTCCTTGTATTTTGCAGCTGTTTTTCTGTCTACCCTGTACCGCCGCATGCGGTCGTCTTCATATCGTTGAACGCGTGGTCGATTGGGAGGCAGCTCTAACCTATGAAAGAGAAAAAGGGTCTTCGCTGCAAGCAAATCCGCAATCACCATATCTCCGCTAAAATATTGTGAAACATTTCTGAAAATTTGTACTGGTCATTTGCATCAAAACGACCAAAATCAAAATAATGCTAATCAATAAAACTTTAGAGCGAGTTAGTTTTTTAACTAACAGCAAACAATTTTACAGAGTTTTGGTGAGCATATTAGATTCACTCTTTCATAAAATTTTCAAAAGGTTTTGTGTTTTCAAATCTTGCCACCTTCCAAAAAGCAGTGTTTCGAATCTGTTTTCGGCAGTTCTGCGTAAGTTCAGTCCTGAACAAAAGAACACTGCTTTTCGTAAACGTTTGAAGGACACCCAGCAACCCAATAACCAGCTGCAAAGCGCATTACGTGTTTTGTGATCAGACTGCAAATTTTCGCTTGTTTTTTCGTGTCCAAACCGAAGAAATATCGAGAATGTTTGAGTGCAAATTTTTGCGCATTCAACTGCACGCTTCCATCATTGCAGTTATACGTCTTTTCTGTTTTTTTGTGTTGTATTAAGGCGAGAACCACCCGAGAAACTGCCACCCAGGCCAGGCAAATGTCACCAGACAACCGTCACCAAGTTCAATCTCCACTTGGGACAATTGCGATACAGGACAATTTCCATTTAGGACAATCTCTACTCAGATAAATGTCACTTATAACATAACTTTAATTCTCTAGGTTTTATTGTTATTACAGACATCCAAACTTTCCAACGCTCTGCTGTTTTGTCAAAAATGTTCAAATCACAAACCTTTACAGCGATAGTTTCTTCATTGTCTGACCACTTTAAGGAAGCTTCACATCAACTTTAGTGCACTGGGACGAAGAATGTCGCATCGATGTCATTACATTTTCATAACTATTCGTAAGTCGGTGCAAAAGTCAATTGTTTATGAGTTTTTTCAATTTTTTTACAGCGCAATTCTTGCATGCACAGCATTTCATCCTGTTCACTGCATGGACTCAGCAGCTCATCCTCGTTGACGTAGTGACTTTTGAAGGCAACCCTCACACACTGCATGAACACCCGTTTACTTCCGTGCATTTGCAATGATATGCATGCGAGAAGAATGCTGTGAAAAAATTTGAATTAAGAATGTTTACGGACATGTACGGCATCCTGTGTTCAAAATTGTTAAAGTTGATGTGAAGCTCTTTCGAAGTGTTTGGAGGATGATGAAGCAATCGCAACATGGACATCTGCAGAGTTCAAATTGCCCTATATCAGTTGTCCGCGTGGAAGTCGTCTGGGTGGTGGTTGTCTGCATTTTGGAAATTCGCCTCCGGGTAGCAGTTGTCCTGGGTGACAATTTTCGTAGGTGGCAATTTTCCGAGATGGAGGTTGTTCCGGATGCGGAACACCCGGTTTCTGGGTGCGGAACACCCGGTTGGCGGTTGTATGGCTTGCAGCGGTCTGGGAGGGTGCAGTACTATAACCACTTACGTTAAATCTAACTTTTTTAAATTACGAATAATTTACTTTTTTGGCTCTTCGTTTGCTTCTTCTTTGACAAGTCCAACGCCGTCTTGTGATTGCAAAGCTTTTGTCATTGCTAAATTACCTTTTTTTGATCCCTGCAAAATTAAGGGCACGTGATTAAGCTTTCTTTTGACAAACGTGACCGGGAAATTTATATAATTTACAGTAAAGCGCATGTTAATGCAATGCAAAAGACCTAAATATACAGAAAATGTTCACATAATCTTTCTTTTTGCAGAGTTTGATGTTCATATCATACTCGTATGCCTGTTTTCATAAAATACGCCTGCGAAGATGCAGGCAAATATATTGAATATTCAGAGAACTTGAAAAAGCTTTTAGAAAAAGAATTAACATTTCGACTCGCAATAGAGCTGATTAGTTCTAATTGTTTGGTGCTTTTGGTGCATTTTGTTGTTTTTTGAAAGCAAGGCGAAAACATGGTCCCCTGCATTGCCAAGCCACATGTCAATAAGTGTGATAAACTAATACGAAAAACAAGCAGAGATAACAACTGTAATACTTGCGGGCCAGACATTTATAAAATTTAATATACCTTATCTTTAAAAGATTTGTGCATAGGTGGTAAACAGTTAATGTTTTTTATAAAATATGCTGTTTCGCAAGTTTTGACTTCAATCAGAGCTGACAAAATACAAGTTTAATAAAATAGTAGCGTCTTGTGCGATTCACCACTAGGTTTATTCAGCTGACGCTATCAACAAACTTCTTCAGCATTTGCCCAAAAATTTTATAAGTCGTTTATAACCCACGCAACTGACCAGCTAGTCATGCCGTAATTCGCCAATCCATGCTTTACATCTTACTCATATCGTGCTTTAAGAAACAATTTCCACTGACATGAGTGGAAACTTTTTTGCAATGTTTTGTCATTTTTGTTACACCGTTCCAATAAGCAAACGTGAAAAAAACGTGAAAATTTCCAGCAAGCTACATACAAAATTACTGGTATGCTGATAGCAAACTGGAGCACAAAATATATCAACTTTTATGAGAGGCAATTATATTATCAAATTAAATTTTTTGAACTTCAAACTAAGCTGTGCCCGAAAGCTTGTAACTCACTACAGCGATAAGGTAGTAAGTACCTGAAACAATAACATCGCATTGTTCTATTTTCGAATTAGAACTGCTCATCTTATTTGTTGACGTGGTACAAATGTAGCCCAAAACAGAAATTAGAAAGTAGAGGTCTGCATGGAGCAAGTCGAGAGCATCGTTGAATATATCCCCTATTATCTTCCCCAGCATCGAGACAATAATTTTGACTTAGCTGACTTTACCATTTGTACCTCCTAAAGGCATCACAACATATCAGTTCGTTTGAAATACCGAAGCCTAAATTGCAGCAAACTGGGGCAAAGATTGTAGGCAATATGTTAAGATTTTCACAAAGCAGAAAATTTGATGAACCAGCTAAAGCAGTGGTTCTCAACTGCGACTGCGAAAGCCCCACGCAGCTCCCAAGCACCCTTTGCGCGGCACTCAGCAGTCTTTCAATAAAACCTCTACTATTTTGTGTAACAGATTTCGTTCTGCAAGAAATAAAACGTGTCAATTGACTTGTGTTAAAGTTTTTTTTACTGCGGCCCTCTAACAAAATCACAGATCTGGATTTCGCTTCTTTGCCTTTCAGCCAAAAGGTTGAGAACCACTGAGTTAAAATGTTGAAACTGATAAAAATTTTTCAAGCCTTAAGCACTTGCTTCAAAAATATTTAAGCTCTTGAAATCATTTTAACGACTTAATGACAAACACATTCTTTCATTCAGAACGACACTGAAAAGCAGCTAGGGCAAAATGCTTTGTGGTGGGTCGTCGTCTACTTAAACTTGTCCACCAGCGCAGCATGTGGTCTTATGTCAACTAGGACCTCTTGAAATTCGGCGGATTACTATTCTCTTTCCAAACGCTGATAGATGGGACTTTCATTCGTATTTGGACAAGGACTACGTACAATGACTTTCGCCGTACGCGCGTGTTCAAAGGGATAGAACATGTCATTATATTTACAACGCTACTTGTTTTTACAGTGTCGAGAACATCCAAAAAGATCTCCAGAAAGCAGGCTGGAAAAAGTGACAAGCCATGCTGCGGTTTGCTGTTTGTTTAGTCATTACCTTTGCAGGTTGCTTACTGAGCTGGTGTAGTTGTTACATTCTGATCGTATAGTGAGGTATAGGAGTACAAGGCAATTTTTTGGGGTGCGAAGGATATTTTGGCTGAATTTCCCCAAGTTTGCCCAAAAAAGTTTTATGGGACAAACTTTCCCCCTACAAATATTCTGTAGCTTTTGGTTACTCATCAACTCTCACAAACTGAAGCACTAGGTTGCTAGAAACAATTTGTTGATTTTATGTACTGTATATTTCACGTGTTTTCTATGACATAATAAACTTTTATTGACACACTCAATAACAAAAAAGTATAATTTTATTATTATTGTTAAAAAACTTCGAAACCTCAGCGCCCGATTTTTTTTAGATTATTCCCGAATGTTCAACAAATCAAAATTTTAGGGGTGAACTTGCACCCCCAGCTCCTACACCACCCCCAGCTCCTACACCACCCCCAGCTCCTACACCACCCCCAGCTCCT
>JGI24022J15233_10001140_pt1 | contig 20935 bp, 20 predicted proteins | sample Ectturendosymbi2_FD_15233 | JGI IMG/M metagenome (IMG submission 15233) | reverse complement strand
GTGGTGCGCAGCGGTGCGACATGGTTGTCGTTGAGAAGAGCGGTGAAGAGCATCTTTGCGCTGAAGCGTGTTAGGGTTAGGGTTACGGTTAGCTGTTCAGAGTGCCGTACGGTTAGCCCCAGAAGATAGCCATACGGCGCCGTACGGCTAGACACTGCCTAACTTTTTATATTTTCACAACTGTTCAAACCAAAATTTGGTTGCCACTGGAACTTGTTATCAAGTATGGAATAATCTTGGTGTGGCGTGTGAGATCTATGTTGGCTGAATTTAGGCTTAGACTAGGAATAAATATTATTTTTATTACCGTTGTGGTGTTATTGCTCACCGCAAAATATTGCTGTTTGCAACTCCGGTTACGTCATTTTATATCTGCAACCACGATTCGCTGCTGACAGATATAGTGTCTTTCACAGGGCACCAAAGATTAGCAGCTTCATTTCCAACAAGAGCATTGTTGACTTGTTGCCTACTGCAATCAACCATTGTCAAATTAAACTGCTATATCACCTCCATGAGTAGAATGATTGTGATACTGATTGTGTGATAATTGATTCTCTGCTGAATTTAAGCAAGTCTGCGGGCTATAGGCTAGGCAAACAATATACAGTACAAATGGAGAATATGGAGATGAATTCAGCTTCTGACAACACGAAAGTTGTGAAGATCATGGGCGATTTTCAAGAGTTTTTGACAGCCCAAAATCGTCTCGCGGATTCAAAACCAGTGAGAAATTTTGTTGTCATTGTATTTTTTTTATTTATTTGGCCGAACAGTAACATAGAAACTGAATTTCATGGGAAGCACACACACTAGATTTTTTAAACATTCTTGCATCAGATTTTTTGAACGCTATTCTTGTCATTTTCTGTTCGGTTTCTATGTCTCACAATACTTATCTGAATTTTATAGAGCTGTTGTTTGAACAAGATCCAGTGGTATATTGTTATATTCAAATTTTAAGATATCCAGGCATTTTTACTGTAAGATTTACTCTTTTCAATAAAATTAAATTTACTAGCTTTTGCAACCAATCTTAATCAAAAGAGTAACACTCCTTTGCTACCAAAACTGAAGCATAACATTGTTTCAGTATTGCAGCCCAAGCGTGAGTTTTCACAACTCAGTTGCAATCACACAATCTTATTTACTGACTGAGCTTATTAAGATAGATTTAAGTAATGGTACAAATATGCCTCATGTATTTTGCTGTTGGATCACATTTGTTCATGAGGCTGTTTGATTTGCACAGTAAGTTGGTTTTTGTTTTTGGTATTGGGTGCTTATGTTGAGTTTGGGTTGCTTCACCTTAAAAGCTTTTATTAGTTGTATGAATCATAAATTAAATTTTGAACAGGTTAATAATATTCCTTTTGGACTGAACTGCGTTGATAATCTGGAAATGAAAACGCATGATTCGGAAGTATCTGATGTGATGTTGAAGGTAATGGATGTTGAAGTTTTTTCTTGAAACATGTGTTGATAATATTATAAATAGACTAGTTTGTATGTTACAGATATCATCAGATATACACAACTATAATACAAGATATGCTAGCAATCAAAACTATTTTATTCCTAGTGTCCATAGTAATATTGACAAAAAATTAATATCTTACTAAGGACCAGTGACATCGACAGAAGTCAATGCAGAATATGAAAATTTACCTTTTCACCAGTTTAACTTCATGTCTGATTGCAAAATTAAAAAAACTGCATAATTATTGGTTATTGCAGTGGTATATTCTTCGTTTCATTTTCAGAAGTGCCTGTCAAATTACGAATATATAATTATCAATAGAATATTGTTTTATGTTTTCCATTACCCCTTTAAGTCCCGCGTGAGCCACTATAGTGGCTGGCACTTTTTTGGCCATAACTCGCCAGCCGCTAGAGAGCTGTTCAAACCCTCTACAGATTCAGCAAGTCTTCTGGTTAAAATGGAAGAAAAACGTTTTTTGTTTTTGGTGGGGGGTTTACTGGGGGGACCCACCACAAGTGGAGGTGTTTTGGAAACTTTGGCCACCTTTGCACAGCCTTGGACCCCAACCTATTGACCCTTTCTTTTGACTCAAATTTTATTGAAAACTAGGTCAAAATCTGCATCTACAGAGCCGTTGATTGACTTGCTAGCATATCTTTAGCCAAAATTATGGGCCAAAAACCCAGTTTTTGGCCTAATTCCAAATTTTTCAGAAAGGCATAGTTTGCCCTTTTAGGGCAAACTTTGGCCGGCCATAACTCTGCAGCAGATTGAGCTAGAGAGCTATTCAAACCCTGTAATGACTCGAGGCATCGTGTAGTAAGAATTTAAAAAAAAATTTTTAATTTACATGGGAGATTTTGGGCCAAGGGGATCATGATTGTGATATGTTTTTTGGTTCATTTGATGATGTCATCATCTGATCCCACGCGCCAATATTTTGGCTCGCAGTATTTTTGGATTCTAGGCCAGAATACCTGTTTTTAAAGCCCTTGATTGAGTTTCTAACGTTTCTGGTTCAAAAGTTAGGCCAAAAACAGCTAATTGTTAATGGGCTTTTGTCAATACTATTGGGGGATTTCCCTAATAAATTTTACTGTTTTTTGGCCCTAATCTTGGAACCAGGAATGCTAAAAACCTAATCGGACCCTTCAAAGTTCCGAATAGTAACCAAAAAACAGCTAAACTCAAAAAATTTTTATGTCATTTAAATAGCTCCTGTGGGTTTTAAAGGGAGGTCGGGTAAAAATGCTGACATCAGCAAAAATAACATAAACATCCTATCATTATATAAGCATTAAAAAAAAAAACAGACATCCTAAACTGAAACGTTTTTTTCTTATTGCAAACTACATACCTTCACGAGTCTTTAGAGGGTTTGAACAGCTCTCTAGCTCAATCTGATGGCGAGTTATTGCCTGGGATGAAATGCCCCTCAGAGTGACTTTTGAGGGAACAAAATTTTGGTCAATTTTTGGTTTATGAACCATAATTTTCGCTCCCGTTATGTTAAAAAGTCAATCAAGGGCTCTATAGTTGCGGATTTTGACCTAGTTTTCAACTAAATTTTGAGTCCAAAAATGGCCCATTAGGATGGTGCCCAGGTCCAGGCAAAGATGGCCAAAATAACGCAAAAATACCCCTACTTGTAACATTCGCCCCAGAAAATCTCAAACCCAAAACAAAAATTTTTTTTTTCGATTTTGACTACAAGACTTGTTGCATCCGTAGAGGGTTTGAACAGCTCTCTAGCTCTAGCGGTGGGCGAGTTATGGCCAAAAGAGTGCCGGCCCCGATCTTGGCCATTTTGGGACGTAAAGGGTGAAAGCGTCCACTGAATCATTCTTGGTGAATTTTTGTCCCTGTTGGTTTTCTTGCTTCATGTGTTTTTTTGTTTGTTTATGTCTTGCAAGTGTCTAGGAGTATCAACGAAATAACCTACTGGTTTTTTCGGTCTCCCAACTGCAAGCTTGGGAATGCTTTCAAGCATTTGCAGACAGCGTTTGTTTTTTATTGTTTTGCACCCAGGTGTTTTTGCAGTAAACAATACACCAGCTGGGAGGACAAAATAAAAATGTTGTTTAACAAATTTTTGGGGGAGCATGCTTGTACTAAAGCGAACTATCATACAAATAAAAACCGAGATGGTACGATGAAACGGAAACAAGCATTGACCTTGTAAAGGTCATGTTCTGAAAATGGAACAATAGTCATTAATGGGTTAAAGTTGTTTACCAAGTTTCAAAAAATATTGCATTGAGTAGAATTACAAAATGTTATGTCATTCTTTATTGATACTCATCATAAAATAGTGTCAAATTGTCATTGACTGGCTTAATTTTGCTTGTGCTATACAGTTTTATAATGTTTACGAAACCCAGATGTGACACATTTTAAATACTTATTTATAATTATATATTCATAATGTTGTAGATGCTGCATGGCTTTATGCTTCTTAATCTACAGTGCTGCTCATTTATCTCTTCTATGTACATGACTGACTTCTTCATCTGCATATTTTTCTTTCTTGGTACATTGCCTAGCTTCTCATCTTTAACTTTGATATGTATATAAAAAATATTCATTAAAATACTTTCTGGGCTCAGCTGACTGGCATAGTAGTTTTGCTACTGTATATGTCAAATTTGTGAAATGTTTCTGATTGGCTGAAGAAGAAACAATAGTCTTTAAAAATGTTTTGTTAATATGTTAACTTTCTTTTTATGACTTTTTCAAATCATTCAAAGCAAGTCCATAACTGTGAACATAATTGGTAACCTGCTGATGACAATTTTTTGTCATACATGCCCAGAACATACCATTGGCTTAATATTAGTTGTCACCTGTTCTGTTTTACCAATAAACAACTGATGAATTGCAAAAGTCTTTAATTGGTATCTGAGAAGTTGAAGCTACTAACTGATACTTCTACTTAGCATTCTGGAATTTGTTTCTTGAGATCTAAAGACAATGACTTCCCGTGGACTTGCTTGTTGTAAGAACACAGGGATTTAAACAAGCTGAGAAAGTTTACCAAGAGATTATTGTTTTAATTTCAATAGAAGTTTTTTAAGTAGACTACCAAGGATTAGTCCTGAGTTACATGTGCATTGTTTGAATGTTTGACTTTGAGTGATGCATATGCATTGCATAATACAGATAAAGGTTACACAAATTGAAGCGGATTATGCTTCTATGGAAAAATCATACATGAAATCTAAAAATGAGTTGGAATCCCAATGTGAGAAACTGACAACACAAAATCTACATTTGCAAGACAAGTATGTGGTTGCAAGTGGATTTTTTATTAGTAATGTATGTGTCAGTTANTGTGTTTTATTATGCCATGCAGATGTTTTAGTAATTTTGTCACAAAACACTGTGTGCTTAGTGAAACAGTGTTGTTATATAACACACATACTCAGNTGGCGCCTGAAATTGGACATCCAAATGTGATTTAGATTTATAAGAAACTTTTATCATGCAAATTGTTTTTATTCTTTTGAGAAAATAAACTCATGATTTAGTGAAACGTCATTATATATTAAATAGTATCTCAGTTTGTTTTCAGGTATGTTCTGAGCATGCAGCTCTACTCCAGATAGTTGGCTTTACTACTTAAACACAAATAAATGTTTGGTGCTAATGTTGATATTAATCTTATCCATTTATCAAGAAATCCCACCACATGCTGCAGAATCAAAAGGACAATCTGCATCTGCATGTGTGTTCTTCAACTTCGGATAAATTTAGCCTTTATTCATAGGAGCAGATAAACCTGTCTTGGTGTATAATTTTCATGTGTAGACTATAGAACTGCATTCAATGCATGTTGATGGCCATTTTCATTTTTAACCTGTCCCAAACATGTAGAAACTTCGTAAAATGAACCCGTTCACCTTCCCCACTTGCTCAGTTTCTTGAGGTTCACACTTGCATTTTGTGCAAAACACTTGTGACCTATGTCATATCATATGCTGTATTGCATATAAAAGTTGTTATGAAAGCATTTTAGATTTGTGTAATTTGTATTTTTTACAGAACCCATATACTACACCTTTTGATGGTTAAATATTTACACAGGGTGAAAATGTAGTTAGAGTCAAGGTAGGGAAAGCTTTGATTTTGTGGGTATAAGCAACAAAAACCTGGTTTCTAATTGATCATTTTCATGTAGTCTTTTTCAACCTATCACTGCAAAATGAACACATAAGGTAATTTGTAACAATTACATTGTTGATTAACAGAGCTTGTTACATTTTGATTTTGTCAAATTAGCAGACAATTGTTTGGCACTAACAATGAAGTAAATGGCTTATCATACACAATTTACCCCAGAGCAGAATAACACAATCAAAATGTTTACCAGAATTAAATGGTGCATTGACAACAAAGACTGATTATGACACAGTTGCATACATGGCAATGTTGTTGTTTACAGTACTGGCCCTATTTCAGTTTGTATGATTTATGCATATTTCAAAACTATGTAGGTTAGACAAGTTACAACAAAAGTTAAAGCAGCAGACATTGCAAGCTCTTGCATTGCATGATGAACTTCAAGACGTTAGAGGCAATAAGGAGAGTCAAATTCAAAACTTGGAAAATAATTTTATGCAAATGCAAAAGTTGAAACAAGAGACAGATCAAAGTAAGATGTTTCTGCAGTTATCTCAACTGAATTTTTTTCTGTTCAGTGTTATCTAGTTACAATGTGAACATATCGACTCTGGTAAGACACAGTGCTTCTGTTTTTCAGTTTTTGATTTCATTTGTGACTTCACTGATTTAAGGGAAGTGTAATTGTCAATGGAAAACTATGTTAGAGTTAATCAGCAACATTAGACCTCCCTGTTTGTAGTTACACCTCATTGGTCTCATCCTGAGCTTATTTCTTAACTGCACCTATGTCATCTTACTGATGCATCTGTTGCGCACGAGACAATTTGGAGGGCATGATGTTTCTCCCATCTAAACCCACACCTGTGATTCTGATTAAGTTAGTCACTAACAGTAAAAACATGCTTATTTCATAATTAACCTAGCATGTTTTTTTCTGTAAGCTGTATTTACTCCAAAAGATAATAAATTGAAATAATACTAATACTTCAGCCTTTGTATTTTAACAATTATTTTCAAAAAGGTTTTATAGTAAACAACTTTCATCACAAGTTCTTTTATCTTAACGAATTGATCTCATGGCACAACCACTCTTCTTCCCTTAAGTGCAAAATTGATTTTCGAGTGCATGACATATTTGCAGATACTGTTAATTGTGGTTTAGTGTGTTTATCAACTTACTTCATTGGTCTCCTTTTATGTAACAAGAGTTTTTTGCCACATTTGCTTAGAAAATGTGCCACCCAGACCCATTCAATGGTAGGTGATGTTTGTACACTTAATGACATTTACCTTTATAATGTTGCGTATTTTACTATTAAACTGCTTTGCATTTCTAGGACTGTCTGAAGAAGTAGTGCAGTTAACTAAGCTAAATAAGGATTTTTCCACACACAACCTGGACCTCCAGACGAAAAATAACTTTTTGAGAGTGGAACTGCAGGAAGCATATGCTGTTGTGGATCAGCACAAAGCAAAGTAACACAAGTTAAAAAAGATTGCTGTATACAGCTTGGTGAGCCTTTCAGTAAATTCTGCATTTTCGCATTTGTTGCTGCAGGCTGACTGAAGTGTTGCCCATTGTCAACCAGTATGAAGAAGCACAGAGCATGCTGCGTAAAGCCGAACAAGAAATGCGTGAACTCAATCAGCGGTTGACTAAAGCTGAAGATGCGGAAACTTTGGCAAAGGTGTGTAAACTGTTTGGTCTGTTAGAGGTCACCCCTAAGGCCTGAAGCATAGATAACGTAAAAATTATTCAACTTTCTTATTTTAATGGACCATAAAGGTGGTATGAAGTGACCATGAATCCGTTGTTCCTTTTCCTCTGGAGTCTAAAACCAGGTTGGATAAAGGTTAGAAGTGAAATATATGTGTGAAATCTTATCGGTGTCCGGCGTCCGCTCTTATAAAGTTAAACTCTCTTTATGCGCTTCCTTGTGCATTCATAATGCAAGACACAAGTTACAGAGATTGTCTTGGATCAACTCTAGCAGTAAGTCAGGTTTAAATATAATTGCTAGAACCAGGTTTTTAATTTGGTGTGTGAACTAGGGTTCACGGGTATCCGCCGCTCATCAGGAGAGTCAAATTCAAAACTTTTTATTAAATCTTTTGAATCAGTTTTTCTTGCTAAGGTGCACACACACTGCTTTCGTTTTTATGTTTGATCAATCACGGGTCAGCAAGGCAATTACGTCGTCGGCTTGTATCTCTGTCAAAAGAATTGATGAACCCGTAATCTTCTTTGCTCATTTCCTTGGATTTTGTCGATGACTTGCCATTTTGTCCTTTCCTATCAAAGGCTTCGTCATAAAGTTGTTTAATATGTTGTTTATGAGAGAACATAGAGGCTGCCATCTTTTGAGCCGCTGTGATTGCTCCGCACAATGCATGCGAGTGATGAAGCTGGGGATTATAACTGTGCTAAATGTTTTTATGTGTTTGAGGAGAAAGTCGGTGTTTGAAATACAATTAAGTACATCGGAGCATGTCAGTCGAAAGTTTCGAAACCTGTTGACCGACTAAACATTTAACAATTGATGGCGTCAGAAGAACCGCAACGACACTCGGGTTTACACTAAAGTCTGTTCTAGACCCTAAGAGAAGACATAAATCGATGGAGAGAGATGGAAAGAGAGTACCAACAGATGGTTGAGCAGAATCAGAAGTTAAAGTAAGCGATAAACTTATCTGACCCTCTGTGGTACTTCAAAAAATATGCTCGTGAAAGTCATTAGTGCGCGTTGTTTACTTGAAGAGAAAACCAAGAAAACAGCGTTTTGCTCAAAGAGCAATTGCTTTCTGCGGAATCAAAACTTACTCGTGCCGAAGAAAAATTCGCCGACTTCGCAAAGCTGGAAGTGGAAAGAAATATCCTGATGTCAAAATTGGAAGAACTGGAAGCAACTTGTGTGAAGAAGGAACTTTTACAACCTTTGCAGTGTCAGGTAGGCTTTTTTATCCGAGACTTGACTGGTCTTCGTCAGAAAGTGTTCACGTTTACGTAAGATGGCATAGAGTCGTCGTATGCATCGTGTGTAAATTCTTCATCCATTACGTTCTTCGGCATATTTTCGGAACAGTAGTCCCCAAACTCTTTTTTATTCAGGTGCGCTTAGGAAAAGCGAAGCAAAAAACAAATGAAAAAATGTTAACGTGTGTCACGCACTTTCCGAGCAGTTACTACGCGATTTGATTTAGTCGTCCGAAAAGTCGCGCAAGCTTCCCACAGTATGGGTACTAACAATAATTTAATTTTTTACTTTGCAGGCGTAGGGAAACTACGGTCCTCTAAACTCTTAATCCAGCGCGTTGAACTTGTCCCAATCGTATTAAGTAAGCCGATGCACTTTTCGTATTCCTTGTTTCGCCAGCACAAAGCGCATTCTCTCGAGACCGTTAAGTTCGGGCAAATTATTTCAGTTTCGAAAACTGTTACCATGGCCATCCACAGTTACATTGCCAGGCTGATGTGATAATATCGGGAAGTTCACAATTTACAGACTTGAGCATCCGAGAAAACCGACGGTATTTTTCATATTTTGAAGTTTGATAGTAGCACACATCAGTGGCGGATCCAAGGGGATATTTAAAGGCAATTGCTGCCCCCAAACGTCAGTGATTCCGCTTTGATATACATGCGCCCTTTTTTGGTGTTTATCGAGGTAGAAGCAGATAAAAAATACTCTACACTGAACAATGTTGTGCACTTCGTTGAACTGCCGGACTTTTGCCCAGCCTCTATTATCGAATATTCTTATCAACAATGCTTATTCTTTCGTAATAATGTTGCTGTTACATTATTTCTTTCCCGCGTGAGAAATGTCCAGCTTTACTCAGGTAATTACGAAACGCAATCGCTATCACTAAAACGATACTCGATTTACCGCTGGGCTGTGCAAAATTGGTCTGTTTGTGTTACAAGTATTGATAGACCGGTATATCGGGCCGATATTTGGGTTTTACCGATATATTGGTATCAGCCAAAACGGCCGATATTATCAGCCTCAGTAGTTGTTGACAAAACGATGTTATATTCTTCACGCATACAGACAACTTGCGCTAGAAAGCACAACAAACCAAGTCAAAACAGTTATCTTGCAGCAACGCTAGCAGGTGCGTTTTCATAAAGAAGCAGACAAGATGAACCATGGAACACGTGTTGGCCTTCGCAGCCGAAACAAAAGCATCATCATTAATAAGATTAATTAAAAATGATAGCAAAATATTGAATTTGCTGCAATTTGAAAAATTTCAGCTCATAAATCCTGATTTTTTTAGTTTTTTGAGAAAAAGTAAGGCATTGAATACATTATTTTTTTTTTATAATGAAGCAGAAAATAAGATTTAAAAATTTTGGAAATATCGGCTATCAGTATCGGGCCCAAAAAAGCCATATCGGTCGATCTCTAGACAAACATATTTCTTAATGTCTGATGGCAGCCTTGAAAGGAAAGGCAGTTGTCAAAATAGGAATGCAGTATGGAAAACCTATAACTGACGCAACGTTCTAGCAAACTGATAGGCAGCTTCTGCCGACAACTGATCATGTGTTGGACAGATTTTGCAGAGATAAGCGTCGCCTCACTCAGGTCGTGCAACTGAAAATTTAAAAGAAGTGTTGAACGTAACTAATACCCTTCTAAAACTGATAAATTCCAGTATCGGGTACTACGATTACTGGGAAAAGCCGGAACGTGTTTGCTTTGAAACCGTAACTGGTATCTGCGCTGAATGTTCAATGTGTATCACGAAATAGCACAAGTCTTTCTACTGTGTTGTAAGAAACAGTTGCGCAGTGATATAAAGTTGACCTAAGATAACGAATGACAAACTGTATGTGGTCCGTAAAGACTGAAATCAGTACTTAGCTTGTTTGATATTTAGCTCGCTTAAATTGAAACAGATAAACGATACATCGATAAAACAGTTCAAATTTTTAAGCTGGTAAATTTTGTGGTGATTTTGGCTGAAAGATGAGATAAATGTTTATAAACAGACACATCACAAGCCGAAAATCTTGGATTATGTATGGAGTGCAGATTATTAGACATTGAGGTGTTGGTGTCTTGCTTCTGTTGAACAGTATCACAACTTTGTTTGATCTTATCTTCTTCACATCAGTAGTACAATTTCCAAACAAACATGTGAAACGGTTTAAAACCGTTTTAACACTTGTCTGAAATCCTACCTTCATTAGTGGCATTAAATGTACTTTTAAAGTAAATAGTACATTTAAAGTAAAATGAATTCAGGTGCATTTAACGTGAAATGCACATTTAGGTACATTTAAAGTAAGAAGTTTATTTAAAGTAAAATGCATTTAGTAAAATATACTTTTAAAGTAAAAAGTACATTTAAAGTAAAATGCATTTAGGGCAAGTGTCAATCTATCAAATATATCACGATTATGAGATTTTTTTCACGATAGCCAACAGAGATAACTAATATGTGAGTAATGTCATACCAAATGCTTTTGATCCAATTTTTTGTTTTTGCATTGTCGCTTCCGCAATGAATTTACCTTCCATGTACATGTAACTCTACAAGCTTCGTCTGGAAACGTGACAAAACAGTTAGGGTATACATTTCAGACATTGTTATTACGCCACGTATAGCCAAAACAGTGTCAAACACAAACGCGCGGCATGCTTTAGGGCAGGGGTGGCCAAATAGCGGCCCGCTGGCCAAATGTGGCCCGCCACAGCGTTTTCAATGGCCCGCGGAAGCATTCACAAAAATCTTCAAATGTAAAATATCCTCCAACTCAACACAGCAAACGTTAGTGCTGAGGCTAACTCGAACCGAGATTTGTTTCTATTTCCAGAAGTTGTGGCCCTCCGCTGATCGCGGCCTTCTCAAAATGGCCCCGGAGCCGAAATAATTGCCCACTCCTGCTTTAGGGTATATCTTTGAAATACTTTTGGTAGACATAAGAGATTGTTTAAGACACCAGTGTTCTCAACTAACTTATTTGTAGCTTGTGGAAATAGCGGCCCATGTTTTTTGACTCGTTTCAAAAATTTTGTGTGAGGTATATACGGCATTTTTAAACCGCGGTGATTCCCTGAAAGATCGCATGGTTCGACCAACTAAAATAGCCTCTTTCTGGGGCTACAAAAAGTAACGAAACAAGCGAAGACCTTTTTTTCTCTCCTCTAAATGACTGCCCCCAAAGGCCTGGTCTGAACCCGCCACTGGCGCATCAACAGCGCACGGATCAGGAAACACTCTTCTCGATAGTGAAAATAACTTCTGTGCATCACCTGCTGCGTTTTTAAACAGGTATTGATGTAAACACACAGGCAAAACAAAACGTAGATAGTGACCGGTTTGTTGAACTTGCCACACTCACATCTGTTACGAAAGAACAACACGCATGTGGACGTCACTAAATGGCGTTTGCAAAGAAACGAACTATAGTAATTGACGTTGTTCAGCTGCAACAAACTCTACTTAAAAAAGCTGCAGCCATATACGGTGTGCGAAATGGGTAACGTCACAAATACAAGAGATAATCATCCACAGGCTTGTCCATGGGAATGTCATTCCTATGGGAAACATCCCATGGGATGGGACAGCACACATTTGTATTTCCCATGAGACTCAGAAATGGAATGAGAGTGTCAGAATGTTACTGAATTGTCATACTTAGACTATATTTCTGAATTTTAAAGTCAGTAAATTTTGTCGTTTTATATGTCTCTTTGTACATGTAGTCTTAGTTAGTAGATACTAAACCTAAACTTTCATAAATTCAATAATTTTAATTGAATTGTATTTCATATTAATATCATGATAATGTAATGGGAATCCCATGGGATGGGACAGGAATAAATTTCTATGGGATAGATAAATATGTCCCATAGACAACCCTGATTATCCATATATAGTAGAAACTATTTTGCTATACTTAGTAGTTGCAATTTTTGAGTTTTTTAAAATTCTATTTGAATAAGCTTTCGGGACTGAGGATGTGTAGTATTAAGTTAAATCGACTTCCTATTAAAAACACTGCTGGATTCCTGAGCAAAGAATTATGCTTACCCTCTTGTAGAGAGTACGTGCTTGCATAGTAGTCATTTAGCTATAAAAAAGCGACAGGATACTTGCACGGAAAAGCAAAAAATAGCACAAGGTGCAAATTACACGCCAACAATATGTAAGCGTGCAGTACAATTGGCAAAAATTGCGAGCTTGCCACTCAGCGCTATTTCGTCGTCCTTTAACGGGCTGCTACACTATATGAACTTACCGTAAATAAAATCTTGGTCCATTTTATAATAACACCACAATCTTGCGGCTGTCGAACGATATTTCGTAGGCACGTGTTCGAAAATCAAGATGGCTGTGCAGTTTTTACTGCTTATAAAGTGCCCAGGCTAAAGAATGTTTCGGACCACAAAATTTTTGAAAGTAACGGGTTCCTGTAGCTTAAAAATTCGCGCCTTGGTATCACGTTCCGTTGCAGAGAATCCACAATGGAAACTCAAATGTCATTATGTCTGCAGTCGAATATAACTGTACTTCTGCTACACATGAGGTTCCAGCTTTGACAGCGGGATCTATAATGCGAAATCAACCTATTCGCAAGCTGCTTCACTTTTAGGTTTCCCGACGAACAATGTGACTATCGATGTCGGTGCGACACACTCTCCTTTGTTATCTTTTTTTGTGGCATTTCGTCTTCTGACTCAAAAGATGCAGCTTTGATCTTCTACCAAACATACCTCCATTTTATTGACTCTTTTTTCAGTGTTTGCGTGGTAGGCAGCCTTAGAAGCCACTGGCAGGAGCCTGGGAAGAATCTGTATTTCTTTGAGTGTCGTTTACAGAGAGCGAGCTTTCTCGAACACCTGTCTTAACGCGGTGCCTTCTAACGGACGTTGCCACGTATGGATAAATTTCAACACAACCATGAAAGCATCGTTAATTGTTTTAAAAACTAAGACGTTGCCGACTTCACTGGTAGTCTTTAACATTTGGAAAAAAATCATCAACGGATTTGTCCACTTCCCACTGGACATGCGTATCATAATCTGAGCCGGAGAACACTTTAATTCACAAGGTTTAGCGTGCCTCTTTTTATACGAATGGACATGCTTGTTTTGTGTTAAGGAGAAAGACATCACCTGTTTGATTTATCTGTATCATGTGTAGTTTAAACATGCATATGTAAACTGCACGAAAATAAAGAAATGAGGTTTATTTGCAGGTGGATAGTCTACGGCGTCAGCTGGAGATTTGCGAGGAAAAACGAATGTCCGCAGAGAAGTCACTAGTGGTTGCTGAAAAAAGAAATTTTGAAGACAGAGCTGAAATTGCAAAACTCGAAAACACGGTTAGTGTTTGACTCAGCCGTACAGAGAAGGATTATTTACGTTATGTTGATGGCAATTTTTTTCTCTGACATTTGTAGATTTCCGAGCTCACCGCAGATGCTGCGTCACGAAGTGCTCAGTTAATTCGATTGAGAAAGCGTACAGCCTTACTTGCAAAGGAACGAGATTCAATACGAGAAATTCTGCAGGTAAGGCTTTCAATTTGGTAATACTGCAATCCTTTTGTTTTAAGCATTTGGTCGTTTGACGAATATATTTGCTTAGTTGAGCAACGCCGTTGGAAGCGTCATGTTCCATGCAACTTTTATGTGTTTAGCGTTATCTGGTTTATCGTTTTTACGCTGCAATTGATGCCGTGGCTTGTTGCAGTTGTTTTGCTGCCGAGTTCTTGTTGAAGTTTTTGCAAGTGATTTATTGTTGTTCAAACGCCACTGACTGCATCTTTTCTCTCTAATTAAAGGGACCATTAAATATTATATAGAATTTTACCTGTTGTAGTTAAATTGCCACTTTAGAACCGTGTTTGGGTAACCATGTAATCTAAACAAAATGAAGAACGCGGCACTGGTTGTGGCGAATAGGATTAAGCATTTTGCTTGACGTTCGATTTTAGCCACTACGTTTAGTGCCCTGCTATCCTATGATAAATCTATCGTAGCAACAGCCACCCTAAATTCCAGAAACTGCAAAGAACTGCAAGTCTCTTGGAGAGAGTTTCCTTTTCTAAACTTCTCAGGACTTGGTTCCTTCGTTTTCTCATTGGTACTGACAGGTGTGGTAAATTTTCGTTGGGCACGTCCTTGCTTTTGGCGATGCATGCGTTTTGTGTGCTTTGAATTGTTCGTCCTTCGGCCGAAATGGAATTATGACAGTTGAATATCCAATTATCTAATGCAGCGGCGTAACATGGGGGGCATGCATCGCCAAAAGCAAGGACGTGCCCAACGAAAGTTGGACAGTACCCCGGGCGGCAATTTGTTGATTGAAAATTAACCTTTGAAAGTAGTTTGAAAGTTCTAACCCTTCTTAATCTCTTAAATAAACTTTGAAAAGTTTTTTTGAGTAACTATTTAATCACTTTGCTCACTCCACAGCCGTAGACTGTAGGCTACTCGAAAGTGGGTCAAATCCAGTGTGCTAAGGTACCCGTTACTCGCTTGGGGGGCAATTGTCCCCAGTCCCTACATCTTGAGAAACTTGGGAGCGGATTATTCTACCATTGGTCTTTATAAAATAAGCCGGGTCCTGCAGGCAATTCCCCCCTCGGAAATTTTGCAGGCAATTCCCCCCCTCGGAAATTTTCAAAGACACATTTAGTTGTTAAGTACAACATCAACTTACAATCATTTTGTTCCCCCCTGGTCACCCTGGCTTTGTTAGAAAGCATAGATATTCGAGGCTGATTACGTGATGATGTACAGACCAAGTCAACCACCACATTAAGCCTGCTTCTAGATTTCGTTTTTATTGGCAACAAGAGCCGCCTGTCAGCCTCAAAATGCCTTCAGTATCTGCATATTTTGCACAACGTGGTAGGTTACGTGGAAATTTCCGTGTCGTAATAATTTCTAACGCATAATGACGAAAGAGAGCGTATGTTGTTTGCAGCACATGAGCTACCTACCTACCTACGTTTTCGCTAAAAGGTTCAACTTGCAAAACGTACTCAATTTTTCAATAATACCCGGCGTGACCCGTAAAAAATTCTTCCGTGGCCAACAGGTTAAGAAAACCTGGAGTAAACGATTAAAGCCAAATGGTGTGGCTTTCCGGAGACTAAAAGCCAACAAGGAAGAAAAGTTATAAAATAAGCCGGGTCCATATATGCATTTGTAAAGAAAGCAGAAAAAACAGCAACAGTAATGATGATAAACGTGGCGACAAGCAGAAAAAGCATGTCTCACGATCGACAATGAAAAACATGACCCATTTCAGTTTGTGAGTGTTTGATAGTGATGTTCAAGATGCTTTATTATTCCTGAGATCTTTAATGAGCACGAAACATGATCTTTCATACTAAATTCTTGTAAGCAAGTTTGAGGGGTGGAACGGGCGGCACACTTATAGTCGCCCGACCCCGGGCAGCACCTAGCCTCGCTACGCCACTGATCTGGTGTCATCTGCCCATGTTTGGAGCGTGTGTAATTGCTTCGGGTGTGTTGAAGTTTCNCATGTGTTTCATTTTGTTTTGTTTGCGTGCTAGCCCATGTCTTCTGGGCCTTGCGGCTGAAATAAATATCTAGTGTCACCTGCGCACATCGATCGATCGAGACTGATCGTTCATTGCTGTTATCTTCACAGTCATACGACGCCGAGCTCACCATGACGTCACACGCCAGCCAGTTGTACAAACGATTGAAAGCTGAGGAAGAATCCAACAAACGCCTGCACTCTAGGATCGAGGAGTTGGAAGAAGAAAGCAAAGTACTGCAGTATTCAAAACGCCTTCGGTGAAAGACCGTCGGTTTTTTTGTCATCTATCACCGTCACCTGATTAAGCATTTAGAAAATTATCTCCCTGCACTGGTTTCTCGCCAGATCACGAAGGAAGAAGCCATGCATCACAAATTAAGAGCAAAGCAGCTGGAGTCTTCGCGCGGCGCCTTCGAACAGGAACCAGGAACGATGCCGTCTGCCATCCCAGCCAAAGAAGTATTAGACATGAAGGAGAAGGTATTTGCGTTTTGTTAGAACAGCGCACCGCAGATTCGGTTCAAAATTTAAAAATAATAAATTAAGCGAAAGATCTTTGCTTGAAGATACATGAGCTTGAAAAAGAACGAGCGGGATTGATTGATAGAAAAGAAGAACTGGAAGCGTGGATCGAAAACAGGAGAATGTCAGGAGACTACAACCCGGACACCACAAAGGTTCGCCGTTACCCTCACGTCCGTGTTATTGAATCGGGCTGTGGTGGAATGTGTTCTAACACATGATTCAAGTAGAAATGCTCCGGGATTCGCGGTAACGTTGCTGTTGTGCAGGTCGTACACTTTTCGTTGAATCCCGCAGCTATGGCTCATCAAAAATCGAAGCAAGACGTGGCTGATTTGAAAGAAGAGAATGCCAAGCTACGTCAAAAGCTCAAGCGGATTCAGGAAGGGCACGACGTTTCGCTGATTGAAGGTTGAGTCATACAACTGCACAGAAACAAAATTTTCCACCTAAAACGAAAGGCCAAGATAAGCACGTAGTGTTTAGTGGCGGCAAGTTTAACCTTTCAATAAATTCCAGGCTTCTTGGTCTGTGGCGGGCATGTGCATCGTGCAGTGGTTACTCGCAGACCACATCTTCGCTTCTGACAAAACTCATTACTAGTTCTATGATGTCTGCCGCTCAACATGTTTTTAAGTTCCAAAAGTCAGTAAAAAAACTACCAACGGTTTTTCTTGATATCCAAATGGTTTCCTGATCTCTGGCGTTAAATGAAGTCGAAATTTTGTTAAAAAGTACGAAGTTCTTTATGTTATGTTTTTGTTAATTCTATGAAGAATTACGAAACAAATTTCTCTAGCTGCTATGTTTTTGCAGGTGAATCACTGAAAACAGCAAAGGAACAGCTGGCAATGGCTAACTTACGTAATCAACGGTTGAAAGAGGTTTTCAGCAAAAAAATTCAGGAATTTCGTCAGGTATAGTTATTTTCATTACCATCACTCTACGCTTCGAGTTGAGATAACCGCAACGCGCTTTTTTGTCAGGCTTGTTATTCACTGACTGGTTATCGAATCGACAGCTCAACAGATTCGAAATACACCCTCGTGTCGATGTACGGGGAATCCGAAACGGACTATCTGCTATTTGAGGTATTGCCTGCGGACACCTGTCACTTGTTCTTACGCAGAGAATGTTAAGATTGCCGACTTTTATGTCCCAGATGCAACCGAATGGAGAAATGCAGCTTCTCGAAACAGAATATTCGAAGACCTTGGAAGAACTGATAAATCTCCACCTGCATCATCAAAACAGCATTCCCGTTTTTCTCAGTGCTCTATGCATGAACTTGTTCAGCCAGCAGACAATCATGGAAATTTAATATGAGCTTTTTCATGCAACGCCAAATATTTTACTTTCTTGACTTTTCATACTTGTGATAAATCACTGCCATCTTCCATGCGGTGTCGTTTCATGATTGACTCTGGCAGGATCGTTTGAAGAGCATAGAAGTTTGCGTTAATAACAGCATCACCCCAATGGTGGAAGGTAAATCTTTGCTAAGAGTTCCGCGTGCTTAACAATCTTTCCGGTCTCGTCAGTGAAACAAAGACAGAGCCGATGCTACCTCACACTAACAGCTGGATGTTTCTGAAGCGCACTTCTCCGAGTATACTTATTGCAAAACTGACAGGAGAAAAAGCAAAATTTTGCAAACGTACTGTTTTTTGGTTCCATCATTAAAAATTATATATAATTTTTTCAAATTGCAACATTTTGCCAGCATTATATTTTTACTGATTGATATGAGTTCGTGGCAACTAGCACATTTTCATCAACAAAGGAATAAACAAGTGAAATCACATCGTTATTTCATATCATCATTTGCTAATGTTTAGAATTGCCCTATAACGTCAGTTCATGAGACCGGAGAAAAAGCGTCGTTATAGGCGAACTACAATAAAGCGACCCTAAAATGGCTTTATAATTCAATGCCAAAGCCTGGCAAGGGTTGAACGTGTTTTTTGATTAGGATTGCCGCTTACTGTATCGTGTTTTCGCGTATACTCTGATAAGAAAAAGAGAAATTATTTTGTCTTTGTTTTTCGAATCTGTAGTCAACATCGTAAGAATACCGCAATCTTCGGAAGTTTGTCACTTTCGTACCATTTTCGCTATTGAGCGAAACAACGATTTCATACTTTTAACATCCTGGGATAATGCTTCTTCTGTTCGACAATTTACGCACTGCTCCACCAAGTCTATCAATCACACTGACTACAATCACAACAATCCCTAATACTGTACAGCAGTGGGGTAGCGTGGGCGATTTGACTACGCATGGATTTTTAGTTTATGTTTCGATGACGTCATCGTGCTCAGTTAACGGCGGTACGATCTGTTGGTAAAAGCTTCCAAGCAATTGTCATCCAAACACGATGCCTTACTCTCATAGAATTTCCGCGCTTGCCGCTCGGCTTTCCGATCGCAACACATGCTGGGTCTAGTTTTTTTGACAGGGCAATGCCATGAAGTTCACTTGGATTTATAAAAAGTGCTTTTCATGTCATTCGCGGTGGCAACCACACATTCAAGCAGAAAATTAATAACCATATTTTCAACTCCTTGAGGTTTAGTGAATCACTATAACAAGGTCTTAAGTATATTGTGAGTAATTTTAGGTGTAGTCATGGCACTGTGCACCTTTTATGCACTATGCAGTCTACAAAATCAGCACAGAGCTACAGCAAGTCATGTGACTAAGACTAACGACTAACTCAGGTCTACTCTCCAGCAGAGATATCGGATGGTGTTTTTCACTATCCTACCCTGTTTTCAAAAAATGATAGCGGAATCCTGCTTTGATTCAAATCATACTATCCGTATCCAAGAGTGACCTCGGAGGCATGCAACAGAAAGCAGAAAAGAAGATGCTTCCGAAGATAATAAATGATTTTTCAATGTACAGTTTTCTCCAAGAGGTCAAAAGTGACAAAAAATTATTTCACAGCTTGAAGCCTCAAAATATCTCGTAAAGCGTTTCGGATCGGATATCCGGTTCCAGCTTGAAAGCAGTTGTGTTTGGATATCTATATCCGGTTGAAAACCTATGCTTCCGGGTACACAACCAGCCAGGGACCGAGTTTATGGGGGGACACGTCCCCCCAACTTTTGGACAGGGGGACATAATATCTTTTGTCCCCCCCCAATATTTTGTGATAAAAAGTGATGTATTTGTGCAAATTTCATGGTTACATTACTGTTGGAAATGTTTCCCCAGCATAACATCATGGAATAAATGAGAAAAATGAGCATTATCACTGGATTATCTGTAGACACAGTATGCAGATTTCCTATATAAACTGAATTCTCACTATTGGTAAAAATTGTGTTAGTTAATTTGAATTACGGAAACGGGGTGCGCATGAACTTCGCTCAATCAAGAATTCCTGCGCTGGTCTGTAGCCTACCATCAGAATACGGTTGCCACCAGGCGCGTAGCTATGGGGGACAACGGGGCAATGTCATCTCCAATTCCGATGTTTTCTGGCTAACAAAATATTTGAAGTATAAGCGAAAGAAATATGTCAGTGCAAATCAACGAAACTGCCTCAAGGAACCTATCCTACTTCAGCTTTTTGTCGAACACAAACTTGTATCCGACCTTTTGTAATCATAATCAATTATTGCAAATAAAAACAATTGGAGTAACGCCTTTCGCAGCTATTTGTGGCGCACCAACTTGCTGTATTCCACCTAACGGTTATGTAAGCTTCATTTCAAGACCATCGCAAATTCCTCTGTGATAACCGTGGATGTTACAAATATAACCTATCCTTGTTTCCAGTGTCAGCGTGGCCTTCATTCAATATCGTAGATTTTATTGTTGCACAATTCCAAAACTAGATGCGTGAATATGGCGGTGATATAAATTTAATATGTATTGAAGCTCAAACTTTGGCTAAGAAGCGATTCAGTTTCAGTCTTCTCCATTGCTCCATAGTAACTGTTCAGCAACAGTGGCATTCATTCTAGATATTTATTTGTGATGACATGTATTGTGACCGTCACAATGTGACGGTTCAATCACAATTATGTGGAGCCTTAACGTTTCCATTAATGATTTCCCTTTACCTTGCCGGCAAGTAAAAAATCGATATTTTCGAGATTAGACTCCGATGTGCTGTTCACAAGCTCAGTGTTTCAACTTTCATCTGATGTTAATTCCCACCCTATCCTACAGTAAATTATTTGAAATCAATTTACTGCAACGATAAGAGTCAGCAGAAAAATCTAACGTAGGAAGTAAGATGCTTTTCATTAACACTAAAAA
>JGI24022J15233_10001139_pt1 | contig 20944 bp, 16 predicted proteins | sample Ectturendosymbi2_FD_15233 | JGI IMG/M metagenome (IMG submission 15233) | reverse complement strand
AAATCACATGATGTCGATTTTTGCATGTGATCGTTGTCCGAATGTAACACGAAACTTTGGATGCTACAACTTCGCATAAGAAAAAGAACTGTTATCTGACCGCTTAGCTTTGATTTTCTTCAGCTGTTAAATAAATTCTGTATGGTTCTTAGTGTTTTTTGCATATTTTCATCCAAAAGGTTTTCAGATATTGCGAAAAAGTACGTATGGGCATTAAATGTATTGACAGGGAAACGTTTCATACTGGAATAAAAGAAATTTATGATGGGATATTTTATATCAATAAGATTTCAGTACTGTGGATGCGTAGTGGTACGTGTAATCGATGTCCTATAAAATTAATTAGCTTGACTGATTCGCTTGCTTGTTACCATTGTGGGGACCCGTAACTTGAATAGGCCTACAGATATGTGCAAGTTTAAATCATCGCAAAAAGATAAAAGCAGAGCCGTCGGCAGATTCCTCGAAAGCTTTTGCAGAAAATCGAGAAGTCTCGATTGTTGATGTTAGGTTTATTTTTTAAGAGCTGACGCCGGCTGCTTACACAAAACTACACAAAACTACTATCGCGAACAAATTGAACCATGCAGAAACAAGGGACCTCAGTTTAAAATACAAGTAGTCGGTAATTTCTTCAGGGGTTTCACATGAAACATAAATCAACATAACATTTTTTTGAAAATCTAAAATGTTGTATGAAAATTTGGTGGGAGGCTTTGATTGCCCGGTTTGTCCCCCACCCTGGTTGCGGGCCTAATTCAATTTACACGCGGATTAAAACTCTGTGACAAACAGTTTTGATCTTTTATTGGTTGACCATTCTCTTGAGTACTTTACACACAGCGCGAAACTTGCATTGATAAAGGCGATTGCTAGCCTACAACAATCGACTCACAAAGTTAAATGCACTCTATGTGGGCGTTTCTGCAGTCTGTGTTTCATTTATATGTGCACGCACTTTAGCATAATTTTTCCTATATCATAACTGTTCAGTGACTATTTTTTTCAGATCACGTTTTTCATTAACAACTTCATACAAAAAAACATTTCAAGGTTAGGTTTTTCAAAATTGATCCTACGCCCGCAAAACTAGGCCAAAACTTTTTGTAAATGCAGCAAAAAGAGCGGTAGCGATAGCTCGTTACTATTTTTATTCAGGAACGGCTGCGGTAGCGTCGCTATTAAATTTAACAAATAGTGGTAGCGACGCTATTTATAAAGTAGCGGTTGCCCACCTCTGCAATCAAGTGCATTACTAATTTCAAAATCATACGTTTGCGGCGAAATAAGTTTATCAAACCACTGATTGAAAATCATTTTCAAAAGTAAAGACTATCTTTTTTCAAACGACTGTGAAAAAATGAGGACAAAGTAAGTAGTGCTTATTGAACACCTTTATAAATAAAATCTTAAAAACAAAGTTTTCCAAACAGTTGTCGTACCTGGCACAAAACGCCTGCTGTGTGTGATGGTATTTTGCCGACCCTGGATACATGTAGAATCAGCACCAACAAGTACTCTATTCAAGAAAAATTATTGTCGATCCATTTGTAACTAAAATTTCGTAACAGTGTAGGAGACAAGGTGCTGCCGCCTTGAAAATGTTGATCAAAGTGAGGAATAGAAACATGAGCCTTCTCTGCAGTTGTGGTGAGAAACTTCGAATTTCGCAGCTTCTACCTCTTTCACCCAAAGGAAAGTTTCACGAGCTGTAGTTCAGCTCTGATTATATTAGTAGTATCTGTGGACTCACTCTTGGCGGTCATTCTTACGTGACATCCATGTTCGGTCGGCCATGACTGTAACAACAGCAGGTCAGTGCCTTGTTGAAGGACATTTGCATTAACAGTGCAAAAGGCCAGAATGGAAAGATTACATGAAAAGAACTTTCGTATTCAAGTGCAAAAATTAGGATTTTAGGTTTTCTTGCGCATCTGGGCGATTTGTACGAGCAGCGTGTGAAACCAATTGTGGTTATGAGGCCATGTGATTGACGTAAAAGTTCACAATGTATTCTGAACAAATCTATATTAGTTCTTTAAACACGATTAAAATGTTGACGCGCTGAAAGTGCAATAAGGAGTATACCTTTGCCTCCCGTAAATTCAATACCGCCGTCATGATAAATAATTAGTTACTTTTCGAGTCTTACAGAATCGCAGCTGTAACAATGGGGCCCATCGCAGCTGTAACAAATGGCAGCTGTAACAAATGGGGCCCATCGCAGCTGTAACAAATGGCAGCTGTAACAAATGGGGCAAATCGCAGCTGTAACAAATGGGGCCCATCCCAAAGTATCAACAGTGAAGAAAACAGAAAAAAGTAAAAGCATTTGAAAATAAAGGTAAAATCCAAGCGCATGTAAGTTACGAAAAAGGGGGCTTATCTACTTTAAGTAAAATATTCCATGCGTTAATGCCACTGGCGTCACGAGCGAGGGCACAGGAGTAACATTTTCCCACGGGAAGTGTTTTGGGAAATTTATATTGGGTATCCATTAATGCTCCCAAAAGCATTCGAAATGAAATGACACAAAGTAAAGAAAACATCGCCTGATTTTTGGATTTGGGCTCTTTCATAGATGTAGGGAAAATGGATGAAACTACAACGTCCAAACTAGCGCCCAATCTTTAAAATGTTTCCCTAGTAGCGTCCCAATCTGTTTGGTGGGAGGCAGGGCTGTGGAATCGGGACTCGAATTTCAGGCTCCGGCTCCAGCTCCAGGCATCTAAATTTTTTGGGTCCGGCTCCAACATTTAGAAGTTTTTGGTTCCGGCTCCAGAATGATTTGGTCCATTGAAACCTGAAAACCATTGTATCACTTGTAGAACTCTCTTGCCTCACAAACTATGTTTGTGGAACCGGAACCCAAATTTCAGGCTCCGGCTCCAACATTTGAAAGCTTTTGGCTCCGGCTCCAGCCATCCAAAATCGTTTGGGCACAGGCTCCGGCTCGGCAGCCCTGGTGGGAGGACGTTAAGCCAAGATGGCATGTGTACTGCGAAGGAAATGAAACTTTATTTAGCGGTTGGGAATACCAAAATAAGTTAAGCTATGCTTATGGTGAAACAGACAATCGTGACAACATTCATTGTACATGTAAATAAAGTGGTAGGAATTATATCCGGAAACGTATGAAATTATTACGAAAGAAGAATTGATGTTTAAAGAAGTTGCGATACTTTAATCGCAGTAAGTCTCTCCAAAAGTTGCAGTCCATTCTTCATTAACAATAACTACAGAAATTAATCACTTTTTGGAATTTTCAAGCATGTAATATTTAGGCTACCCAGTTTATCTGCAAAAATGTTTTGATCTTAACTTGTTTCGAGCCTTGTCACAGACTTGAAAGATTTCAGTTCATTTTTCCCTAAATATGGAAATGAGCATAAAACAAATACATTAAGTTTCATGTTTTTTCCTAAAATGTTTGCACGATATTATGTGATGTTCTTACAGATCTTCGAGTACATTGCTCTCAATAATTAATATAACTCTATACCAGGGTTTTTTTAAGGCGTTTTAGGGACCCGATTCGGGTCCCTAGAATTGCAAATCGGGTCCCTAGAATCAGAGAAATCGGGTCCCAACAGATCCATACCGGGTTCCTAACATTTTCCAGTAAAAAAACCTGCTCTATACCGCAAACAATGTTGTGGCTCTTCAATTTTTTTCAAAGCTTTGCCGTGCGCATCATCCGCCATTAAATTGCATGTAAGATGATCTGGCCATTGTTTGCAGACCAAAGCTGTCTTCTCAAGCGCTACCGTGTTTGTTCATTGCTAGCAATCGACTTGATTGTTTCAAAAACTAGTGTGAAACTGCATCATTAACACTATACAGAACGTTGTGTGTTAGGAGCTAATGAATGTTCATGTTTTATAGTTGCGTGTTTTTTAATGATATATACCACAACGAAAACACACAAAACCTACAGTAGCCTAATTAGTTAATAATTTCCGTTTGTTTGCAAAAAAGCGATATCAATGAACATGACCGTGTTTCGCCTTGCACTTCCGAAGTATAGGAATAAAAACAACAAATCATTTCGACACCTCATGACACAATGTCAAAAAGTAAAAGCTAAACGCATGTACAGAACCATATTAATGACATTAAAAAAGAATGAAGCAGTGCAATACAATAAGGACACACGTATTATAGCTAGAAAGCTTGCAGACTAAAATTAGCCACGAGTTTAAATTTAGATTTTTCGGTTGTATAAAAATCTATTTATTTCTGCCCAGGAACCAACCATCTGTAATTGTGTCAAATTACATACAATAATATTAAGGCAATAAGGTCGTGTGCGCCAGCGTTTGTTGAAGTCTCGAGATACTACTAGCCACTTCAAACGAATGCTTCCTGACGCCAGCACTCGCTGGTACTTACGTCAAATGTTTGGAGTAGCCATGCAGAAAGGATTTTTCAGTTTTGAAGAACCGTCTGCTGAACAGTAAAGTATCAAAACTGAAGGAGGTTTGAAATTTATCAAGAAATAAACGTTGTACCAAGTCTCATAAAAGTCAAATTCTGTCAAAAATTTAAATGATAACGCTCAATCACGGTAATAAGTTTCCAGCAATTTAGACAAAAGCAGGTTTTAATTAGGACTCTGTGTGGGAACAGGTAGCCTACGTTCAAAACACCTGTTTTGACCAGCATTACAGCAGCGTGTTGTTAAATAATTCAAAATAAGCTGCAGTTAAGTGTAAAATGATTTGTGAATAGTTTTGCTTGCCTGGTATGTCTCGAAACATTTTACAGCAATCAAGTTCCAGAGAAATTAACTCACTTGTCTCTACTCGAAACAGTCTCCATGTCGGTGTGGAAATATATAGCCAAGAACATAAACACTGCAGCCTCGAATTATAGTAACTGGTCCAAACCTTGCTACGTCTTTCAACTTCTCGGCAGTTGTCTCACAGGTTTACGAATTCTCAGCATTTTCAAGGATTGCACTTCCACAATTTCACTGAAAAAGAAATGGAAGTGAACTAACTTTTCATTAGAATTTTGGATTCAATTATCTCATTTTAATGCAGAAACAATTAAGTTTTCGGGATTGAAAAAAGATGTTTAATAATTCACTAAAACGTTATCAGCTTGTATCTTGAAAAAGATGTAACTGATGGCTGGAGCAGTATCGTTGAAATAAAGAGTAACACGGAACGATCAATCGATGAACATAGCCACAAAATGTAACAACAATTGTTAACAGTCATATTGTTATATCAACACATCACGAATCGTGGCTAATATGAAAGTCTCAAATACCAACTACTGACTCATTTTACCTTTTTGGTCATCATTAATGGCACAGAAAATATTTCAAACTCCGTTATTTTCAACAGGATCTCTCCGACGTTATACAGCTCTCGAATAACAAAACGTGGCATTTGTTTTCCACGAATTGGTGCAAAAACTAAATATAACATGTCGTACATTTTAAAGAAGTAACCAAAATATTCCAATTTTTATAAAGTTGTTTGGATGCTAGATTGTGGAATGCAAGGCTCCTCTCCAGTGTACTCCTCCCCCGATCTTGTTTCTACAGAGAAGGCTGGTGCGGCTCTGGTTACCAAACACTGCAAGTGCCATGTTTATCACCAACCGTTCAAAAAACTTCTCGCCGAAACATTTAGAATAAGAGGAAGAAATGGTTACAATGCATCATAGGCTGTAGCAACGTACGTCTTTACTTTGTGCATTACATTATATATTTTTGTCAGTTTGCTTTAAGTTCTAAAAATAGTAAAAGAAATGAGACTGAAAATTTTAGGTAGCATTGCTTTTGGGCTGATTTTGATGGCTATTCTGTTTGAGTGCGAAGCAACCCAACCAGAAAGAAAGCAGCGAGCAGCAGGAGTAAAGGCGGGTAGTGGTCGTTTAGAAGAAGTATCAAAATCTTCGAAAAAGCTTGCAAAGGTGCACTATTTTTTATTTTTCTATCAAAAAGATATTTCACCCACCTAGCATTTAAAGCGTTTGGTTTAATCTATGTGTGGATTCTTTTCACAAAGCAGGTTTGCTATACGTGTGGCGTTAGAAGACAGAAGTCTCATTGACAAAAATGCAGTAAATCACAGCACATAAAACAAACCAATACTTAAAAGATACTTCCTCTAGGGTCTACATCGTAGAGAAATAGATGAAAGTTTGAAACCCTATAAAACAGTGGTTCTTAAACCTTTTTTCTGCCACACCCCCTTTAAGTAATTGTCCTTTGTGTCAAGCCCCCTTGACAATAAACAATTTGTAAAGCCCATTGTTCTCACTTCTCAAACTGTGCGTCGCAACGCCCTGGAGCGTCGTTTCAATATTCCAAGGGCGTCGCACAAAAGTAATCTCACTCCTGGCTTTTTTCGGTCATTTTCCAGTCATAGACCGATATGATTTTGAACTGACCGAAACAAATTTAGTCATTTCGGTCAGACTGTCTGAAAATAGAGGCTGATGAACACTGCTCTGGCGAGTTTTAATACAACTGTGAGACAAATAACCGAAATGTTTCTGCGAAAAAAAACAGCAGGCCGGGTTGCTTATTTAGCTAATAACAAGTGCAGTTTTACAACTTCACCAAACAACAGTTATTGTCCAAGTACAGTCATGCTGACAGTAGATAGCATACTTACTACCTCATGGTTACGTGACTAAAAGAGGTATATCCTTTACTAATAAACGCATTGCACAATTTTAATTTAATTTGTTTCAGATCAATGAAAGCTACAACAGTCATTTTCAGTTATAAAATAATCAACTTGCTGATTGCTTAGAGCTCAGAATATTTATTTAAATTTGCTTACTTGTGTGATACCTTTGGTAAATTGAACAAACTCAATATTTCTATGCAAGGGAGGGATAAAAATATGCTTGACGTATCAGATAAAATTGCGGCGTTCAAAGCTATCAAAGCTATCGTTGTGGGAGGAAGATATCGTTGTGGGAGGAAGATGTAGCAAACGTGTCGGGAAGTTCTCAGTAATTTACTTTCTTGTGTAATTTGCTTGAAAATACACGCATGAAGCTGCCTTCAAATTTACGAAATATATTTTTGCAACGTCTAGTTAGCCTCGAGTTAAACTTCATCAGTACTTTCCGGGGAATTTATCAAGCTACAAATGGGCTCGAGATCCTTCCGTCCTACCTGCCCCATCGTCCTTTGTTGAACAAGAAAAAGAAAACTATATTGACGTTACCTGTGACAATTCCCTAAAAGGAAAGCTTCACTCAGGAAATCCGACAAGTTAATTTGAATTCCATTGAATGACGAATACCCAGTTTTGGCCAAAAAAATGCTACGGATAAATGGTTATCCCTTTCACAACATCGTATTTGTACTAATCAGGATTTTCTGTCATGGTTGTGAATAAACCCAATATCAACTACGAATAAACTTCGAGAGGCAAATCAGGGCCGTAACGAGGGCGCAATTCCCCGGGCACCTAATCATTGCTGTGACTGCGGGAGGCGGCAAAAAGTCCCAACAATGTTACAAGTACTTTCTTCAGTACAGTACATTTGCTTCAGAAAAACCTCAGGTTCGAACATGAGGGCGCCAAACTTGCCCCTTGCCCTCGGCGCCATATAAGCTCGCTACACCCCGAGGGAAATGAGGGTGACAGTTACACAAATTCTTCCAAGATTCGACGACATTTGTAAAAATAAGTAAGTACCACACATCACGATAATGATGCTTCTTTCTTTGTGTTGTTTCTTCAATAAATAAAACTTCGATTATCACAAAAGTATTTATTACATTCTTATCGTTGGTGCGTCGCAAGCCCAGTAAGCGTTTTCAAAGACGTCGCAAGGAAATAAGATCGAGAACCACTGAAACAAATGTATTTATCGTTTAATTTATTGATCAAACTTTCCATGTTGCACAGCGCATAACGGCTTGCGCCCCCTTTCAATCTATTGACGCCCCCTTGCGGAGGCGCGCCCTCCGGTTAAGAACCACTGCTATAAACTTAACCCAGACGTTGTAGTGTTTCAATAAAACGAAAACTATTTCAAAAATTAGAAATTTTGAAATTCAACGAACCCCTCGTGTGTGTGTGGAGTTTAAACGAAGGTGAAAACCAACGCCTAGCGCAGCGTTTCCTAACCTGGGATGAATTTCGTCTTCCTAGGGAGTAAATTTACTGAATCATAAATTATAGTAAACGTTCATTTTTCTAAATTTTCACAAATTGTAATATACGAGATTATTAGGTTATTTAGTTACTAGACAAAACACAGAAGTGCATCTGGCATTGTTTTGTTCGTAGAGATTAGTGAGAGGCACCACGTCAGTCGTCGCAGTGCATTGTTACCAAATAGTTTCACGGATAATACAAACTGGAGCACCTTGAATTATGACTCAGAATTATGCTTAGTGATAACGATAAGTTTTCTCTATTTGGTTCATCATTTCACATGTGGGCCACCGGACATACTTGGGCACCTCATGCGCGCAACGCTGTTCCTATTCACGACTTCATTTGGTCTTTGTCCGAAAAGGGAGATTGTAACTCGGTCACAATTGTAAAATCCTCTACTGTGCAATAAATTTCACTCTTTTCACAATGGTCAGACTATAGCGCCATTTTCTCTTTCTTTTTACAACACGCTTCCTTCAACACAGTGGTTTTCAACCTTTTTCATGCAGCAACCCATTTTGCAGCCCAGTTTAGCCGAATGACCCCGTTCCGAAAAATTTTCAGTCAGGCATATGTAATACAGTTGTGTTTGCACAATCGAAAATCACGATGACTAAAAAATAACTTACGATATCACTATGTTGAACAAAGAATCATTTATTAAAATCATGCACATGGCAGCATCAATAAGAGGGACCCGTGTCGTATGCAAATCACTTCTCAGCACAATTCATTGAAAACTAGAATAACTCCTAAGTTAGCTACCACATTCATATATGTAATTTACAAACAGCACATTCTTACATCACAAATTTATTTGTGCGTTGCCAAACGCAACAGTACTGTAATGGTCATAATCACACTGAAAACTTTGCAATGGTCATAATCAGACTTAAATCAATTTTTAATGAAAAAGTAAGTAAGCTATCATTTTTGTCGTGTGATCCTATTATTTCGGTTACGACAAAAAGTGGTTCTATATACGATACATAAAATGTACTGTAGAAGAAATTATGAATATTTTTAGCAGAAGCTCTTGCGACCCTATAAAAAAAGGCAAACGATCCCCAGGTTGGAAACCACTGCTTTAACAACATGCTATAGACTTGTCGGTGGACAGCCAGCACATAGTGGAGTTTTTTTCAGTGTATATGAGATAACAAATGCAGACTTCAACATTCTCAGTTAGTATGCCGAAGAAGATAACTTATCTAAAATCATACGTGGGCTTCGGGTCGACTTCATCTAAACAGATGATGTTCAAATTTCTCAGCTTCTCTTTTGCTCCAAAGTGCCTGGTAAAATTTTGTAAGCTCGCTTCACTCCATCCCACACATACGTACATGACAACCACATGTCTTTGCAGACCAATTGCGCTCGATTTTCGTGCTGTAGGAACTCTGCCTATATTAGGGTTCGTCTCTGAAGGCACGTTAGGATTGGAAGCAGCCTATTGTGTTGCTTTTGCAATAGCAAAAGGAAAGAAACCACATACAATTGGGGAGTAACTTATCTAACGTATACTATGAATATAATCGAAAAGAGAACAAAAGAAGAAACTTGAGAAAATTTATTTATCAAACTATGCAGTACGCTGTCGTACGCTATAAGTTTTATGTCTTGTAATGTTTTAGGTCCTGTAGCAGATGAAATTCGAAGTAATAAAGCAAGAGTCACCCTTCAGCTAAATGAGTCAACTGACGTGTCGAGCTGCACCGTCTGCACGTATTTGTTGCAGACTTGGACAAGTAAATAATTCTAGTTTTCTAATTCGACGAATTAGAGCGAAATGACGGTAATTCCAATTCGCTAAAAGCTTCAGTGCTCTAATTTTAGGTCTAATCTAATTTTCAGTTTTGCCAAAAATGCTAATTTGTCCAACGATATTTTTAAAGATGAAACAAGAATGAACCCTCGTGCCATGAAAGTGCCACAAAATGGTCACAAGTGCCACGCCTCCATCCCATCACAGAAAAGCGAAAACAGTAAAAACTCGATAATTTCTTTTCTTATTCACAGCTGCAGCACAAACTATGTGGCTTTATCAGTGCTTATCATTACGTCACATTGCGTATCCACTCACACGCAGAAGTCACAATAGTCATCTTACGACATTCAGTCAGCTGTGATGTTGTAGGGCAGGGGTGTTCAACCATGCAACACTGCTGGGCCAAAAGGCCCACAGTACCCTTAATCCGGCCCTGGCAATACCTTTCAAAAAACGGAATGGTTGCTTAGACCTGGCCCATTCAGCGGGCTTCAAAACTTCAGATTTCGGGCCACTTTTAGGAGCGCGGATCATGGATTGCACATCCCTGTTTTAGGATTCTGGAAAAACGAACATCGTTTCCCCTATCTGAAGGCTGCTGCTCAAGAACTGGGTAAGACAGCGACATCGGCTCCGTCGGAATGAGTGTCGGTGTTGTAGCCACAATGCTGCGTCGCCCTAAACCAGCTATGTCCAACCCAAATGGCTTACTGAGCCAAAAATTATGTCACTATCTTAACCAGGGCCGCACATTGAATAACATATTAATGAGGGCCGCACACTGAATGGCTTACTTTGATCTCGGCAAACTAAATTTAGCATAAGCTGATGTCCTAAAAGCGTTCGAATCCTAACTGCAATGGTACCAGACGTGATAAAGTGGCACTAAGGACCGCCTGCAACAAAAATGTCATATTCAAGATTATCAAAACAAGGACAAGTTGTCAGTTGCGTAGGATGCTTTTACTACAGCGAAAACCTAAACTGGGCCGCACAAAACCTGCGACTGAGCCGCATGCTGCCCGCGGGTTGGACGTAGCTGTCCTAAACCAATAAAAGGGAGAGTCGGTCGAACCAACGACCCTCGGCATTAACAGCAAGATAGATTCAACTCGACCACAGTCACTCCGCTATTCCTGTCACGACTTCAACGTACTTACGAAACCTGAACGGAAGAAAACGCGTTTTATGAGTCCGTCGAATGAATACGATGCGATAATGTGTATTAGAGAGTTTGTTGTAAAAAATTTGGAAAGGCCCATAAGAATTTTAATTTTGAACTGACTTAAGAATGTTTGCGAAGAATAGATGTAATGGCATCGACATGACATTCTCCACCCAAAAGTTTTAAAGTTGAAGTTACGTTTCTTTAAAGTGGTCAGAGGATGAAGAAACTTTTGTTCTACACTAGATCCTTGTGAAGTTCAAATGGTTTTAATAGCAATAAACGCAGTGAACTCAATATGCCTTAGGTGGCACTTTCCCAGGTGGCGATTTTACTAGGTGGCAGTTGGCTGTGATGGTAGGTGCCCGGGTGGCGATAGTCTTTGGTGGCAGTTGTCCTTGGTGGCAATTGTCCGGGTAGCAGATGTCCAGGTGACTGTAGTCCAAGAACTAAAAAGAATTCTTCAAACATTTTTGTACCGTGCGAACAACTTTGGAAAATGAAATCAACTTTCTGACCATGGGCGTTGGAGGAGAGGAAGGGTAGGCCTTGGCTCCTGGTTGATTTTGAAATTTGACATTTTGCTGTTGTATTTGCAGCAAAACAAGTTTTTTTTCTTAGTTTCGGGAGGGAAAAATTAAATTTCACCGTTTCTGCCCCCGATGGAAAATTGATTTTGGCTACCTCTGGCAAAAACCACTATTGGCCTCCCCCCTGCAAAAGATCTTTCCGACGCCCGTGTTTCTGGCCATTTCACATTTCAACAATTTCTCTTTGAATGGAATTAACATACCACACCATGAAACAAAATGTCATGTAAGCTACAGCCGAACTAATGCCTGTAATTATTTTACAGAGACCAAGGCCCACTTGCCCGGATACTTGCAAATTAAAGAGAAGAATTGGAAAAATTGAGCATTCTTTGAAGAGTAGGTGACCACTTGACTTACTTTGCAAATTTAAATAAAAACAAAAATGCGTTCATTGAAGTTACTGGTTTAGACTTTACACAGTAATCTTTGTCTTGAGAGGACTGGTATGCTTTAGATCAGGTCACCAAACTTTTTCACAGGTGATTGGATAACTGAGGGAATGATCGGCGCGAACCCCAACCACTCTGGTTAATACTTTCAAGTCAAAACATAAATTTCCAAAAAAGGCAGAAAGCTTTTTAATACTAGTATTTGATTTCACCCTTGGGTGGATGAAGTGCAGTACAGAAAAATACGTTCCAAAGGTAACGGACGCATTTACGAAGTTACTAAAATAAGAGACTTGCAGCAAAGATGTTTATGTCACAGCTAGAACGCGCTAATCCTTATCAACAAGTAAGCATCAAATAAGGTCTTAAATTTTCGATTAGGACATTTGGCTTTTAGATATAATCAATGCTGATACAGTGTATCTAACCAAAAAATTATTTTCCAGTGTTGATAATTCAGCCTCACTCAGTGTGTCGTTTTCATCAGACCTGTCGCTACGGGGATGGTGCGTTAATGGAAAGGTAAGCCCTTAAATTAAATTGAAACCCTCAAATTTACGCAAAAATTAATGAAGTCACTAACTTTTATGAATTAAAAACTTAGGTACTCTCTGATTTGATTCTTGAGCCCGCCGACCGTGGTGGACTTACTGTTGGGGGCCCGAGGCAAGGTTGAAAAGGGGCTCCCTGATTACGTCATCATACTCAGCCAACCGTATTAAGACCTTTTGATCAAGCCTAGGAAGGGGATAGCGGGCCACCCAAGAATGCGTTCCTGAGACTAAGGCATGACTGACATAACAGAAAATGCAAAAGGGTATTCATGACACACAACTGAAAGTTGGAAAGACAAAGCTAGTAACACGTAAAATTTAAGCGTTAGCAAGCTGACATAGCTCCCCACTTCTATAGTTTTATAGTTGCTGTTGACTGCCCTACAATTGCTATTGGGGGTCCCTTTGAAAGCAGAGTATTTATTCGTTGCAGTTGCTGTTGCGGGCTCTTTTGAAAACAGAGCTCTTACACGTTGTAGTTGCTATTGGGGGCCCCTTTGAAAGCAGAGTACTTACACATTACAGTTGCTTCTAGCGGCTCTTTCGAAAGAAGAGTACTTACACATTGCAGTTGTTGTTGGGGGTCCTTTTGAAAGTAAGAGTACCTGCACATTATCGTTTCTGTTGGGGTCCCCTTCACAAGCAGAGCACTTACGATCTGCTTTGGAGAATAGGCCTATTAATTGAGTGGATAATATGTTTTCCACCAAAAATGAAGAAAATGTACGCGCGAAAGACCTCGAGGGACGGCTCTGTTTTCCTCCCCTTTAAACACACCACTGCTACCAACGTCCAGCTTGACTTTAACTGTTGCCAGGTCTAGCCTTCACCTAAACCTCATTTTTAAATGCTTGCTCACAACTATACGTCAATGCAATCAGTAACATTAATGGAAACCGGATGTACTATTAACTGAACGACGCCAAGTCTATCAGATGGAAGAGAAAATGTAACAAAATCAGAGAACTGTTAGACTGTAAAAATGAAAAGCGATGAAAATAAAAATGACTAAAAATTGTGTTGAGGGCGGACTACTTGCACAGTAGACGTAGGGCACGTGACTCGAAAATATGCGACGGTCCTGAACCTGATTCAAAGTCTCATACCGAGAATATTTTATCACCAACGTTGAGTCGTAGGCGGAAGGATGAACTGACTTTGTTGAGTGGATCCAAATCTTTGGCCGCATTTTGGCGACCTACTGAGAATATTTGGTAATTTCAGGATTTTCATGGCGTGATTGTTGCTTTTACTCAGTTGTTTGTACGTAGAGAAGCTTTCGACTCTGGAGAGCAAACTGTTGCGCAATGACTCCGTTCTGTCTCATGGTAATGGAACCAATCTTTTACCAACGGATACCGAGACCATTTTTCAATATCTAAACCGAATTCAAGTAAATTTCACGGAGAACCTTCAAGCAGAAGTAGATATCACGCTCGCTGAGCTGAAAGGAATATTACTAGATGGACAAGGAACCATGCAGAGCACTGTAAACCAGGTACGAGCAAAACTTGCTATAAGGCTCCAAATCCATAGGGCTTTGGTTCTGGATTTTTCGATGTATGTAGTTTTTAGTAGTATATTTGTCGAAAAGGGACACACACGCCACGCATTCATCACTTCTTTTTAGAAATTTAATATTCAGTAAAAGATTCTTCTACACCTGCATAGGCGTAGCCAGGAGAAGCCAGGAGGGCCATTGCTCCCCAAATTTCTAGCATATCTTATCGTTTTGTGCTTTGTGAGGCGGTGTCCGAAACAAAATACTGTTGCTCTCTTGAAGTCAAAGTATTTGGCCCCCCCAAATTTTGGGCTGCTACGCCACTGTACACCTGTCAAAGACTTTCAATGCAAATAAAGAGCAGCTAATCTATTTAATAAAAATTAGGTGCCTATTTCAAAGAAAAGTGCTTAGGTGAAGGCCAAAAACACGTTGCAGTGTTGAGGTCGAGGCGAGGATAGTGTCTGTCTTCATGAGCACGCTATAGAACAGTAGGCTGTATTGGATGTAAAACATTTGCATTACGATTGGGCATTTCAGAATTTATTATTATTGTACTGTATGTGCTGGCTTGCTTGTGTCAACCCGTTACTGAAACCAAATAGGTTTTGCGTGCGTATGCTCTGGATCTGACTGATTCCTGATTCGCCGCGTTTTTGTGCGTGCGCACAGGTCTGCTGCGTTGACCTCGTTCCTGGAGTTGAGCTTTGTACCGTCAGCATGCGCACTAAGTTTTCCTTGTTCTGTTACCACGCCATCGTCGAAGTATTGGTGCTGCTGACCAATGACCTCATGTAAATAAAGATTTGCGCACCAGGAAATATGTGAAACGAACTTTGAAAAGTTGATATAATGCCTTTCTTCGGCAACTTAAAATGTCAGGTAACGTAGTCGGAAGAGCAGGGTTAATACAACGACTATTAGCTAGGCTGTCTTATTGTTTATAGCATTTGGAGATTCCAGCAATTCTGTGTGCGTCCAACACATGGATATCTAGAACTCCAGAGTTCTAGATATCTCTGGTGGTCCTACATCGCAACATTTTGCATTCTACAACGACGACTTCCACTCAAGCAACGCTACATTGCAGCAGACGGAAAGATCTCTTTCACTATAATAAGGCCCGTAACCGGCTTGGGACACCAGGCGGGGCGAAGAGTTTTCTGAGAGGGGCCCAAATTTTTGAAACTATGTCCAACACATTTTTTCCAGGGGGAGAAAAACTTTGCATGGGGGAGAAGGCCCCCCTGTGCCCCCCTGATTACGGTCCTGACTATGATTTCGTTAAAGAGACGGATGGCACGTACCGACTACTGATAGCAAACCCCATATCATTTGTTTTGCATAGCTAACACAGAATTGCTTTGTTTTAAGGTAAACACTTTAATGCAAACTCTACCGCTCGCTATTCAATCCGCCAGCGAGATTTCCACCAATAATACTGAAGAAGCACTGCAAGCGACAAGAGGGGCAATACTGCTGTTGGAACAGCAAACTTCAGAGTTGGAGAACAAGACGAGGGTATTTTTAATGCTGGCAGTTTTTCAATGATGCTTTTTCCTTGTCAGTCATGCGACGATTAGGCGTATGTGTAACCACTTGCTGTTCCCACTTTCCACCACACGCTGTGTGCTCTCACAAGTATAGAATTCATGTTGAGTTCTAGCATTAACGGCCACACGACACATCAAGCTCGCTCGACTCTAATAAAGTATAACTTCATTTCTCCAGTGATACTTTTCTTTCTCAGGTATTTAGTCTAATTGACATACACAAATAATTATGTGCCACAATAGCCTCTGATCGAAAGATTGCACACAAACTGGTTTTTAGTTGTAAAATTTTTACATGCAAGTGCAGATGACCCCATCTGACATTTCGCCTGGGTCAAATTTCAGTTGTTCAAGTTCAGTTGTAATTTCCTATCTCATACTCCCTTCAATCGATCCGATCTGTTCCACGCTGGTGAGGCATACGCAAAATGTTTACCGATAGGCAGCTGTTAGTCCTGCTGGCTTCAATTTTGGACCACATTTTGAGGATTTGGACCTTAACCCTTTTTCAAGATATCGAACTACAGAGTGCTCGCAACATTTTGGATTCGAGACTTGCAGACCAGAAATCGTACATTTAGGCTCATGCGTTTGGTAGAAGAGCAATGTTTGCTGATTCTCTATTAGTTATAGACTGTATCATGCGTCAACTGCAATCCACCTAAATCTGCGGAATGAGTATGTTTTTGAGTGGTCAGAACACGAACACATGTCTTGGTCAGGCCGGATTAAGGTAGCGCGGGGCCTGTATCATTTCAAGAGCGCGGGGCCCTAAGTTTAAAAATAATCTCAACTAGTGTGTAGGCAAGGTATCCGTGTTACTAGTTTTACTCTCTGCGTGCTCTCACCAGTTCGCGTCGTGGCATGACAGTCTGGGTGTATCGTGCTGACCGCCAGTATTGCCAGATGGTTAACTGTGACCTAAATCTGCTAAATGGTGTCACAAAAAAACTGCTGCATTCCGCTAAAATTCTTGTTACAGATTTTCATTTGAAAACTGCTAAAAACAGTGAAATTCTGTTAAAAAATCCGTTATTTTTAAAATGATTTTAAAAGAAACCTATAGAGTTATACAATATAATAATTTTATGTCCTAGCACTTGCTCTCAGTAAGCATGGGCTGAAAATGCCGGTCTTGGCCAACACACTTTTCCTTCCACAATTTTCTTTCAGTCAACATTTTGAGCAACGTAACTGCAGCTTACCACGTTTGTTGTATGACACACAGTTCTTGACGATCTCTTTCAAACGGTTGCATGTTTTTATACAGTAGAACAATGCTCAGCGATAAACAATCTGAGCATAGCTTCAGCCCTTCAACTTTCTAAGTCCGTGGGTCATTGTAACTTAAAATTTGTGTTACATTAGGGAGCATGCAAAAAGTTTAGTCTTATCTGAGTGCTTTTGCTACCAGCTATGCCTTAGCTCACAATATTTCGCTAAGATTGCATTATTGCAAACTTCCCAAAAGGTTTTTCTTGAATCAGCAGAATAGGCAGTAGGCACTGAGCCAACTTTTAAGTTCTGAATCTTGCAACCATTTATGTCGAAACTTCCGCCACCTTTGGTTTACCAGGAAGTTTTTTTACCAGACATTACTGCAATGCTTGCTAGCGCAACTGAACCACTTGGAAATATCGTGCCGTGGGATAAAAACATATGCCACTGTCTTTTAACCCCAATATTGTCTTTTAACCTAACGCGCTCACTAAGCACACAAGCAAATCATTTAGATTTCATCAAACCATCTAATTACTTGTTATTATGATACAAATATCTGCTTCTTTGCATCATAATAAAAATTCCAAATGTTTGCAGGCAGCTGGTTGTACTTTCTCCTGGTGTTACCCAATTAAAAACGTCATAAAAAAGGGAAGTACTGTATACTTTTTGATGATGAAGGTGTAGAAGCTTTCAACTGGAAAAACTGTTGAAACAGGTTTTTGGTCAGGAATTTGTTACCTACTAAACCTGTCAAACGTTTGGTAAAATCCTGCTAGAAAATCGGCTTATTTCTATATTGAAAATTTTACAGCTAACAGTGAGAGAATCCTGCTAGATTCAGCAGGAAATCATCTAAAATGGCAACACTGCTGACCGCAATATTATATCTTTTGTTACGAACTGTACAAAAAGAATCAAACAAGAACTTCCGGACACAGACAGCGTTGAAATGAAAAGCTTCGCTTACTACTTAAGCAAATTTAGCAAAATACTGACTCCTTAGATTGAAAAAAATCTTATATATAATGCAATAAGTAAGATTTATTACAGAAGACCGCGGGGCCCCCAAAAGCGCGGGGCCCGTAGCAATTGCTACATTTGCTACTATTGTTAATCCGGCACTGGTCTTGGTGCTTATTGACAATCGCCAAACCTTCATCCAGCATAGATCCGACATCTGATTGTAAAGAAACTATCAAATCTCTCAGGAGTTAGAAAAACGTAATTCTTAAGGGAGAGAGGTTCGCCGTTTGTTTGTCACGTATATTTAAGGTGAGCTCCTATTGTCTGTCCCAGTATGGATCATTTAGTGCTATATTAGCGTAAGTTTTTTACCTGTCCTAAAGTATTGTGCCATATGTCATTTTATTCAACGGATTTTGGTGATAATTTGCAGGCGATAATATTGTAGTATTTTTGGACTCGGATTCGTACTAAATTTCAGCCTTTTGTGAACGGAAATAAGGGTATATTTGCCTATACAGGACTATGAAGTTTTTACCTCCATTTGATGAACGTTGCATATCTACAACATCGTTCGTACTTCTGCACGTGTTTAGTTTGAACAAAATCTGTATGTCGATAAAATATGCTACAATTAAAATGTGTGTTTTCTGTTAAGTAAAGAAAAGAATAATAACTAAATCGATAGTTTTCTGTATTTTCCAGTAAGCTTGCGTTTTTCAGATGGAAAATCTACCAGTTATTTCTTATACAAGTTATTGGTTTTATGAAATGCTCTTTTTCCAGAACGATTTTTCAGCAAGACTTCAGCATAACTTGAAATTTGATTTAATTCGCAATCTCTTCTCTGTATTCAAAATAACAACTCCGGGCGAATTTAAGCTAGTTTTGTCAGCCCTTGGTCGTCATATTGAAAGGAAAGCTTCAACAGAAACAAAATGAATTTTACAGACACAGGCGATCTTTTAGGGACTAACTTTTGGAAGGGAAAATATTTAAAATTTACTGCAAACACACACTTTCAAATATTTTTGTATATAGAATTTCAGTTTTTCATTAGATGTTTTTGTAACTGAAGCTAGTCTGTTAGCCAATCGCTCTTTCAAAAGTAAGAAATTAAAAAAATGTCTGGAGGCAAGGAAAACGTAAAACTTGAAACTTTGCAAACAAATGTTTAAAGCAGTGGTTCTCAACCTTTCATGGTTTGTGGCCCCCTTCCAAAGACTCTCAACACTTGTGGCCCCCTGCTCATCAATAGGGTTTTGCAATATCACGGAAGAGCTATTTGGTAAAGGTCTCCGCTCGTAGCCCCTGGAGAACCGCTCCGTAGTCCCCAAGGGGACCGAGAGCTCCGGTTGAAAAACCCTAGTTTAAAGGATGCATGGCAGTTATCGAAGGTTATCAAAACTTTTTTACTGTTTCTGTTCACTCACCAGCTTTTTTCCAATAATCATCAAAGCAGAACGGCCTACTAATACGCTTTGCAGTGCATTGTAAGCGTAGAGAGTATCGAAAACGCTTTTTTTATTTCCTGAAGGAAACAGACCTACTGGTCAAAAGCCTCAACAACGAAAACGTCCAGCTGTCAACAGAAAACCAGAGGCTTCAAAATCACAATGAACAACAAGATGAAAAGGTGAATGGTTTGTTGGAAATAACCTATGTGGTGGATAGAGAAAAAAGAAAGTGCAAGCAGTACTTCCGCAAAATTTGGAAAATGCAACAATTTTTGCGCATAAACCAACGTACAAATAATAAAGGCGGCTTCACACAGAATCCGGTTACGGCAGTCTTCCCATATGCAGCAAGAACACCATCACCGACAACACTGGCAATCCAGCTTACTTAAAACAATTTTAAGTAAGTCGGAAGCCGGTCGAAATCGAGAAAATTTACCCGGGTACGGCCAACGGAGCATGTGTGAAGACTGCCGTTGGCCATAAGCCGGATCGTAAGTCGTAACCGGATTCTGTGTGAAGCCGCCTTAAGAGCAAACAAAGCTGGATACTTTGTTAATTTTATACTATTTGGTCTAAGGGTGGCCTGTAACCAGACGGGGCGCAGAGAAAATGTGTTGGACATAGTTTAAAACTATTGGACATAGTTCAAAAATTTTGGCCCCTCTTGGAAAACTCTTCGCCCCTCCTGGTGTCCCAAGCTGGCTACGGGCCTGCACCCCTGGTCTAAGCTGTGAAATTTCTTGAAATACTGTGTTGAGCCATTTCTTCGAATAGGAAAATCCCATCCCAGCTTCGATGTTTCAGCCATTTTGGCTATAGGACGCCTCAGGAAAGGTTGGCGAGACAGGTTAGTCTGGCTGCATCCACGAGAAAGCCAGCCAGATGTCAGTGACATGGCTGAGTACATATCTCTGAATTGGTTTGGTCACGCCTTGATGCGGGCCCAGCAAGACGATCAGAAGTCTCTACCCCTTGACGCACCCTAGAATAATGCGTGTTCAAAAACGAATGAATAAGTGTTTCAAGCTCTCATAATCCGAAGTCATCGATTAGCTGATTTATTCAAGCTTAAATGGTGAATTTTGAACTTAAAACATGAAACAAAGTATTGCAGATGCAAAAATTTCACTTCCTTGTCACAATGTTATATAAGCGCCAAAGTTTTACTCTCCTTAAATTCATGTCTTCAAATAGACGGTGACATTTTTTAGATCAAGGCATTACAAGCAAGAATCAAAAGGTTGGAAAAATCCATCACCGCTATTGAACAAGCACAAGAAAATCGCGACCAGCAAGCTTTTCCCAACCTGGATCCACGTCAATTTGAAACAGCTCAGCGGAATATTGACCAAGCGAAAACAGCAGTGGCGGAAGCAATCACTAGAATCGACCGCCTTGAACATTGGGTCGAATCGGCCAGCAGCGCAGCAGGAAACAATGACCTACCTCCTCTGGTACCACCAACAACGTCACATCCTCAACCTGACACGCCGGCAAGTGGTGAGTTTTTGCAAAATTTTTTGAACTCTCAGCACAACTATTTGCGTACAATCCAATCGGCCCGCTAAATTGATTGCCATCACACAAAACGTTGTTTTAGTAACAATGTGGACTGAGATATGGAGAAAAT
>JGI24022J15233_10001138_pt1 | contig 20953 bp, 16 predicted proteins | sample Ectturendosymbi2_FD_15233 | JGI IMG/M metagenome (IMG submission 15233) | reverse complement strand
GCTCAAACGGATCAGCCAGTCTAGTAGATTGCACTCGAAAAAAATTTTTTTGGTTGGGGTGTGTGGATTGTTTGTGACTGACGTCATAAGTGAAGTAGTTTTAGGGTCATTTTGGCTCATGTTGCCTGTTATTTTTGTGAAAATCGCCAAAACCAGCCAGACGCCAAAGTGTTAAAAAAGTTCTAGTCCTAATGTTCTTTTGAAACTGTTTGCAGAAAAGTGAAGTTTAACTAATTGATTTCTAAGTTTAGCATGTTCGCTGCGCTTCTACCTGTGAGGCAAAGCATATTTTTAGTGTACTTCATTGCATTAAAAATTATCTCTGATCAACCATGACTGAATGTAGGTTGCATTCTTTTTTTTATTCAATATTCACTCCACTGTGACAGATGAGCTTCATGTTGATAGATGGATAGATGTTTGGATTGATAAAGCTGCAGTTTACATGAACACTTCTGGCAATTGTGTGTTTTCAACTTTTCAAGAAAGTTTTGAAAAATCTGTGAGTGATGAAATAATTGTGAGCCACCTATCAAATTGACATTAGTGTGAGACCCACTTTGGGATCTTTCAACCAATATTATTTTGCCGATTTAAGAAGGGTTTGATATTATATTTTATGATGTCATGGATTTTGCACACTCATAGAAATTTCACACTTGATGCCTACGCCCTGAGGTGTCCATGAATGTGACGTAAAGGATGAATAGACTTTGCTCTGATATTTCAAAGGGGTTAATAGGCTTTGCAGATGTTTCAATTATTAAGTGATTAAAACCTAGTTTCAATTATTTATTGTAATATTTCTTGAGGGGTCTGTGACTTATTAGGAAATGCTAAGGGTCTGTGACCCACAGATGTTTAAGACATGCTGTTTTGAATTTGAATAAACAACTTATTGTAACATAGTAGTTATGATGGATGGAAAGATTTCAAATGCAGAAGTATGTGGATAAATCATAAGTACAACAGTGTAGTTACTTGCAAGGTCACAATAATTATTTTGAAACTTTAAGGTTATATGGCAGTGTTCACTGCAAAGGCATTGTTGCTTTGTAGTGTGCTTTTTCAATGAGTAAAACCTAGCATTTTATTTTATCTCTTCAACTTTAAGCACTTTGTGATAGTGTTACTTGGGGTTTTTACCAAACTTTTGTTTTCATTTATCAAACCAGGATATGTTTTGAAAAGATGTGTTATATCACTAATGGTACAGCAAAAAAGTTTCCAAAGATAAATATTTTTACAGTGGCGTGTTTGTATACATTTAAAAAAAAGTATTGGATAAACAGGCAGCTTGTGAGAACTTAATAGCAAACAGCACAATAGAAATATCATGCAAAAACAAAACAACACTGGTGTAGGTTCCTATCAAGATTCCAAACAAATGAAAAAGGCACAAAATAAAAACAAACAAATGAATTATGAAAATAGGCACAACACAAAAATATAGGTACAGAACAAACCCATAAAACAGATCACAAAGACAATGGTCATTCACATGAAAGATGATAGTGGGTAAGCAGTGTGAAGAGGTGAGAGATGTACAGGTGAGTGGGTCATGCACATAGCTGGGAGAAATAGTGACAATGGAGATTATGAAGCAGAAGGTCATATAGCAACTATGGATATTGTAAATGGCACCCTGGTTTGGAACCATTGCATTAAATACTTGTAGGGTCAAAATTTCAGATGTATATTTCAGTAAACTTCTAGGCAGGCTCTTGCATGGTGTTCCCAAGGCTAGCAAGTTGTGTCATTAGAGTCAACTTTATTTTCATACCACTCAGCCAAGTTAGGCTTTGGGGGCATGCAGTGACCAATCAATTTCTGGTTTCATCAACTAAAACTGCCAGACCAGACGTCTTAATAAGAGGTTGGTGTTTGGAACACTCCAACAAAATTATATGTGGTTTATTCCTTGTGCCTCACTTGCAGACCACTGATAAAGCCAGACCATAGGTGTACATGTTGAAGTTTTGACAATAGTACAAAGGTGTTGAAACACAGGGCTGTGGAGTTTGGAGCCCAAGCGACTTTGGATGGATGTGTGGAGCTGGAGCCAAAAAATTGAGATGGTGGAGCCAGAGCCTCCCGTTTAACAGACATAATTTGTTGGGCAAGTGAGTTGTTCAAATAAAACAATAGTTTTTAGTTTTTATTGGACCACATCATTCTGGAGGCAGAGCCAAAAACTTTTAGAGGTTGGAGCTGGAGCCCAAGTTTGAATTCCAGCTCAATAGCCCTAGTTAGACCTATCCCATGCTGGACTTGGGAAGGACATTCCATCAAGGTTTGTACTGTACTTATATCAGGTATGAAATCATGGAGTCTGGTGTTGCCTTCCCCTACTCTGTATTCCACATTTGGTCTGCCCAGTGTTGCCACATTGGTGTTTGTGCATTCCTGCACAGCAGGCACAAATGGCTTTCTCGATAGCAGCTGCTGCTGCACCTCAGCAGGTGGTCTGGCAAGTGGCAAGGGCAGAGTGGAGCAGATTTCCAGGTTCCGAAGTTCAACATATAAGAGACAGCATAAACTTCAGCAGGTTGGATGTCTGTCAGGACTGGCAGATCTTTTGATGGTGTAGGGTAGAGGCATTGATTAACCCCTTACAGAGTGCAAAGCCACTAAAATCTATAATGGCTCGGATTTTTCCAATCATAACTTGACAACCAATAGATCTAGAGACCTGTTCAAACCTTCTAAAGAAGCAAAAAGTCTTCAAGCTTTGATTTAAAACAATCTGGGTAGTTTTGGGTTTGAACATTTCAAGGGAGATCAAGGGATTTTTTGGATAACGTCATTGGGCCTGTGAAAAAAGTTCAAGTGGCAATTTACTTGTTTTTTTCTTTTAAGATAAACTAGGACGGTGAATATCCACCTCTTTGGAGCCCTTGATTGGCCATCTAGCGTTAGTGGTTGGCACGAAAAATGATAATTNAATAATTCCTAGTAAATCCTTAAGTGCACCATTTNAAAACCTTTGTGTGCCTAGTGTTTAGATATAAACTTGTTGAGGCGATAATTCGATTGTTCTGTCAGTCCATTTACGTATGCAATGTTTTTGTGCAGTACTAAGATAATTCAAGCATGGCACTGGATTCACAGCAAGTTAATATGGTTCTATAGTTGATTAATATGGTGTTGAATTGTTTCACATCATATAAAAATATCGCGACAACAGTCAAATATACTTTCAGGAATTAATTTTCCAACTGCAGTTTTAAATGCTATTTCACATGTCTGATTTGACTACAAGTTGCAAGCATGTCATCAAGAAAAAAGACCAAGTTTTCAGGAAATATCAGAAACACTAATCTCAACAGGAGCCTTCGTATTAAAGACAGGAAACGCCGTGTTGATGATCAAGTTGTGAGTTTCATTGTTTTCCTTTGTGTATATTATTGCTTTTCCCTTGCTACAATTTTTCCCATAGTATTGAAAATGTAAGCCATGTGGTCAATCACCAATCATGGGGATATCTTTGCCTGCAATGCAAAATTAGCACAAATAAAGCAAGCGCCATTGGTTCAGGTCTATTTGGCCAACTACTGTACTTGGTTCAACATCGAAATAATGCAAATACAGCCAAAAGCCGTATTCTCTGAGCTACTGCACACAATCACAATTTTTATAAAACAACTGGTGCTCCCTCTACCCCAGGGGTCACCAACGTGGTGCCCGCTGGCACCAGGTCGCCCGCAAGGAACATGTAGGTCGCCCGCGGGCCTGTTCTAAAAATAACAATAGCATGATAAATGTCTTCACATTAACGAATATCAATACTAAAATAATTGAAGGTAAATAGAACAAATTTTTTATTTCAGAAGTGTGTATCAAACTATAGTAGCCCTTCGCATTAATCGGTACACAAGAAGTAGCTCGCGGTTTCAAAAACGTTGGTGACCCCAGCTCTACCCCATCCGTTGCTGGAAAAAATTGATTATTCTTTGTCAGCTCATGCTAAGTGAAAACTTAAAATTTAGCGATTGAGCAAAAAAAGCTTAAGAACGCTAAAAGGATGACGGCGATTTGCTAACCAAAATAAATGTGTTCTTAAGTTGTATTGATACGCCCTTATTACGATTCTTGTGCTACGAAGTTCGCAAAATTTGCTTGAGATATTGACATTATCTCGACGCGTTTGTCTTTGAGAACAAGCAATGCTGTGAATTTTCAGGCACTGCGCATTTTTCCTTTTGTTTGCGTTTGTTTTCGCACGGTATGCCAATCATCAACATGTATCGAGGACAGATGAAGGAAGCACTTTTTCAACTTTTCTTTGCATTACTATGATACACCAAGTTTGCAATGTGCTGCGGCATCGTCCCTTCAGGGTTCACAGTTGGATATTGCACCACACGTCTGACAGACACTAGCAAGCTTCGCAGGTTGCCTGTCAGCAGCACGTTTCCACAGGCGGCAGTTTGCCAGTCATGTCAGGAAAGACTGCGTCGTATCATGGAGAATTTAGTTCATCACATTGCAAACGTAAAACTCCGAATCGATGAAAATTTTTTTTCGGATAGCTCTACACAGCAATGTTTCTCGTAACAATCACGCTCACACTTAAAATTGACAACGGTATGCGGTTGCAATGCTTCGACTGCATCAGCAATTCCGTGCGTCGATTGCTTCGACCAACGACGGTCACATCGAAATCTGTGTTTGGCTGGAGATGAAAATTTACAAAAGGTTTGCTTTCAAGATTGACTAGAATGAAAAGCGCAACAGGCTAGATCAGCGGCCAGAGGAAGACCACTGCTTGCAAAGCTAAGATTAAATCTAAGACACTTCTGCAATGTTTTATTGAACTGCGATTACTTGTTTTTAAAAGGGGTTAAGTGTTTCACGTTTTCGTATGATAATAATCTGCACTTACGCATCACTATGCAACAAGTGCGTCTCTGCACGAAAATTATCCTTTAGATTTTGTTCTATCGAAGACCTCTTCGTTTCATACATGGAATGCTTTACATTCTCTATTTTGTCCTATTTGACAAGGCAGTCTTAAAGTTGCAGTCAGAAAGGTTTTTAAATTATGTAATCACGTAACGAGATACTACGTCGAAATTACAGACTTCAGCAGCGCACCACTACATGTTTCGATGTCTTAGAACAGAAGTATCGTTGTGTAACAATGAAGTTGTCTCATGTTACGACAGTATCACAGTTGCAGCTGCGGTTTAGGTTTGCACTGCAAGTTGTTGTATTGTCGTGCAAAACGTAGTGTTTGCAAAGTTGCATTTCTGGCATGATGTAGTGTTGAAGTTATTTGATGCAACGCTCCTCTTGCATACAGTACATGTTTACATGGTGTACTTTTGTTACTTTCAATTAAGAACCAGCTAAGTCATTCTTTGCTGTAGACTTGGGTTGGCACGGATATTGCATGATTTAAGAGGAAATCAAGCCGCTTTGGCGCTGGCAGGTCTCAATGTGGAATCTTGAAATGATACTTGCGAAAAGTTTCCCGTGATCGCGGGAAATTTTTTGCCGTGGTTGATGCAATGACCAGTTGCAATCCAAATGGCTTCAAGCACAGACGAAATTCCTACTGTCGGTGAGATGTACTCCGAGTAACATCATGCCACTAGTTCTTAATGTCTCCTGCGTTTGTAATGAAAATCTATCAGTTAACTTCCTCGATCGGCTTCACCTTCCAGTACCTTGCAAACTTATATGGCGTCTCAAACATGCTGATTTGTGTTCAAAGTTCCTGCGCAGAGTGTAGCTAGCAATCTGAAAAGCAAACAGGTTGTGCTTTTGAAAGCAGATCGTTTCTGCTGAGCTACAATTGTTGAAAGTTTAATTAAATTGGACCGTGTGGTGGCAGACAATCAATTACTTGATAGGATATTAGTCTGTTGCGACAGTTGTGCAGATTATATGGTCTTTGACACAGTCTCTAACACTGGTGTAAGCAAACAAGACAAACGTCATACGAGGTGTGCTACCTACTAAGAGTGTTGTCGTTCACTTATGACTTCAAATTCAGTTTCTGGCGAGCATCTTGAAATTTGAGCAAACTGCTCCAGGTTCTTGTGAATAAGACCCAAGGAATCTTCCATCTTTTCTAGGGGCGTATATATTCAGTAGTAATTAAAGCTTAGAATAATCTGCTCGAATGTGTAATACGCCTCAAGATGCGAAGAGTCCTGGCATTAACAGTTTAACGTGCGATTAACATCTTTTACCACAATTAACTGTGACTTCTTGCATATTTTTACGACTTTGACTGTTAGGGCTTCGCCGAGAAAGCAATGTACAAATTGTGTTTGGTGCACCTGCGCAGTAGTATTGAATAGGGCGTCGTTCATTTGCTTGTATAGTAAATGTCAAAATATTTGAAGAAATGAACAGACGCCGTTCATTTCGTTTGCAAAAACCGTGGCGAATTTTCTTAAGCCGTGACAGCTGCATATAGTGAGTTTATGGCGCATTGATTTCGGGATTTTTTAAATAATGGGATTTTTAAAATAATGGAGTAGTGCTGTACCACCGCCACCTTTTATTTTTATAACGTTGTCAATATTATTACCACTCCGCGCCGACGAAACTTCCACGAAATGAATATTGATCAAAAGATTTACATTGCTGCACTTCTGCTAGTTTTTTCCTTGGTAAAAAAAAAAGTTTTAAAGCGATTGTCGGTTTCGCGTTTTTTAGCGCTGTATTTTTCATTGACCTGTCACTTCACTAACACTTCTGCTTTATCTGCTGTCGTTCCATAGCGGTTCTGTCGCAGTAAGGTCTGTCTCAGTGGTATGATCAAATGGGTTGGTCTTGCTGACTTATACAAACTTTTTTGGTAATCGCGATATCTTTCTGTAGCTTTGGAATAAAAAATAAGTAATCTGAAACGCCAACGCTGCTCGTCCGTGTCATATATGCTCAAGTCTGACATCTGTTGGTAGATCATGAACATACTTTCTCCGGTGTGTGGTGCTGAAGGTTTTCTTGTCCCGTTTCCACAACATTCGAAGCACCTATGATTGTTTGTTCAAAAGGGTTTTTATTTTAACCATGTGTATTTTGATTAAGATAAGTTGGCTTCGGGTTTTTATGAGTCAGCGTGGAGCGAAGAGTTCAAATAACCGAGTTACTGGTTTGAAGAGTATGTTTTTCATGAGACGGCGAATATAACGGATTCTCACACTCGAAATTTGTTTGCCTTTCGCTCAGTTTCAAATGTTTCGTTTCGGTAGCCCGAAGATTTGGAGAAATTGCAAACTTATCACCAAGTTTATAACATTTATGTTAGTTGCCATTGCTGTGCCTCGAGCTTAGTTGCGCAAGACAGCAATAATTTTTCACTCTGAGCTTTTCTTTCAGAAAGCTTAAACTGCGGGGCTTTTATTACCTTTAAGAAGGCAGCGCCTTAGCTGGAAGTTGGCAACAACTGGATTTCTAACTAACTGTCCCAATCATTTGACGTTTTTTCCCATTGTTTGTCCATTGCGTCGGAATGGTCTGATAGACGGACAGGCATTTATTCGTCGATATTCACCACGTATTGATGCGATTTTTACGTTGCTGCCAAAATTACTGTGCAGTCCTTGTCAAGAATAAAAGTAACCTGCAAATTATTTGTCAAGTGGGAAGGTATGGGGCAATGGACAAGCAGAACTTTCCGCAATCACTTGTTAGTCATCGGTCACGCGAAACACTTGTCCTATCGTCAATGAACGCATTTGGATGGAAGCGCAAGATTGGCTGGCGAGACTCGACGCCGCCATTCCAATTTCGACCGCTTTGTGTCTTTACCGAAAGGGCGAGGATTTTCTGCAGTTCTCACAGGAAAGACCAGATACTCATTGGCTGTACTGCAGCAGAGTTTTACGCATGTGATTGATCTGGCGAAAATGCAGGAATCGTTCTGAAAATGTGAGAAAACAAGCAAATGATTTAACCAACCACATTCAGTTGGTCACCAGCTTGCATTACATATCGTGTTCAATATTAATTTCCCCAAAGAAGTCATTTTTAGAATGAAAAGCATTAAGTACCACGGTTAGAGTGCCAAACATAAGTCCTTACAATACATTTTGCAAAATTTCTTTTTTCGTCAACTGAGACAAGTAGTGACTGCTGCATAAACGATGTTTTGTTTTGGTGCCGTTTATGCGCTATGAGCATTATGCAAGTCCTTGTTTTGCTCAGAAATCTTGTGCTGCTTCGTTCGCAGTGTTGCGTGCATGTGATCTTCTCAGTGCCTCGAACATGTGCCAGGGGACGTTTGTCCATTGCCTTTGTCAAAATTCCGGAAGTAATCCTGCCTAGTGGCGTCATCAACGCACTGATAAAGCAGGGACCCGTTCACTCTGGTTTTTCCGTTGGCAATCGACCGAGTGCAACTTGATGACGTACATGCAAAGAAAAAAGTAGCCGCAACAGGACTGTGCCTCAGTGCTGATAGTTCAAAATGTGTGAGAGGCGGGGGGCGTATCAGTAAAAACTATCGCTTGGGATGTCGGCCGAGCCTGGATTGCTGCAATATTTTCGGACTTGTGTTTTTTATTGCAAAACAAAGAACAGATGTTGAGAAAGATGTTTAAAACTGCTAAGGAAAGCAATTAACAATGCTTGCAATTGTCGACTCATTGTAGCAAGTGTGTTGGCTGTCTTGTCCATGATGGGTGCCGTCTAGTTAAAAGTAGTAAGACAACGAAAGCCACTCAGGAAGTATGCCTTTGTTTTTTCAGAAATCTTATAAGATTGTCCGCGTAGTAGATTTCATAGAAGGGCCTGCACTGATATTAGGGAGTCGTTATGCCGCTTTGCTTTCTACTGAATAACAAGAGAAAAAATTGATCTTTTCAACCACGAAACTTAAGTAATAATAGCAAGTTTTTTCTGTTTCTCATAAAAGTTTTTTTCCAGAGAAAAGGGACGGTATCTCTCAAAAGTAATAATTTTTTTGACGGTGGGTCATATTCTCAGATGTGCCGTTGTCGTTGCATATACTTGTATTTTTTTCGTAATTATCTGCTTGGAAGTTCATTAAATCCCGCTGAATGTTTTGACTTCACAGGGAGAGTCATAGGTAAATAATCTGTGTTTCAAGAAAATACATTTGTCAAAAAAGGGTTTCTTGACTAAAAGTTTATACCCCTTTAAGGTGTTTGGTGGCACGTCAGGTGGAAATTCACACACTAACCGCTGATTTCTTTAACTTGGCTTGAAGCGTTGGGCCAATAAATTGACAAAACTCTTAATTTGCCAGCCACTTTAAGCAAAATCAGCTCGCTTAATGGGTAATTTTTCTAGTTTTTGCTCAACATTGGCACATTCAAGGCCGACTTAAGACGAAATTGAGCCTATTACTGTAGTGCATAAATGGCCTTATTTCTGTTGTGTATAAAAGGCCTATATTTTTCTGTAAAATAAATTAAATATAATATCGTTTGTTTTTATCTGAACCTATTTCAGGAATAGGCTTAATGCTGCAGCATCACTAGCACCCACCTTAATCCGGCTCTGGCTGCGTTTTTTTCATACCCTAACTCAAAAATGACCAAAAAAATCATCAACTTGACCAGTTGTCTCCAACCACTTCGCCTCTCAGCTACCAATTCATCCCATCGGATCCTTGCGGACCTAGCACCAAGCAAATTACAAACTGACAGCTTCCTTAGCTTTCTAAAAGTGAGCTTTTTGAAAGGTTTCAACACATTTTACAACTTCTCCAAAGTGGAATTTTTAGGTTTCAAAACTTCGTGTATTTTGAGACCAAACGACACCCTGATTAGGAACCATGCTCTGGAATCAGTGATTTTTAACCTTTCCAACCCCGAGACCCCTATTTCTAAAGATATTCGCCGCTAGGGGACCCTAGTCAGCGCAACGTGCCTGGTGAAAAGCAAACATTATAGAGTAAGGTGGATAAGCGGTTTAGTTTGGCATTCCTTCCGGGGAGCGGGGACCCCCAGATTTTTCACTAGAGACCCCCTTAACCATTGCCCTAAATAATGTATCAAAGCGCATCGTGCGATATGCATTGATCATCGGTTGTTATCCGCGCAAACCCGCGTTTTCGCCGTCGGATATACAGCGCCGGTTTTATTAAAAACCGTGAAGTCACTTTGTTACAAAGCTGTACCAGCCAGATAAAATGCTGGTTTTAAAACCTATTGGTCGAGTGTTGCGCAACCCATGAATCCAAGACGACAAAGCTGCCAACGCTTTTTTAGTGTGCAACGTAATTTATTAAGTACATCTATCAGCAAAGGTTGTGTAATGACAAAAGATCCTTGTGATTTTCACGCTCAGCACCAGCACGCAAATGCTTTCGAGTAGATAGCGCAAATAAGCAAATCACCAACCACATCGTCAAGAAACAGTGTGATGCGTAAGCGCCAACAAACGGTACAACGGTTAGTGAGTGGCTGAAGGCAACCATGTTTAAAGTTTGCTTCAAAGCACAGGTCAATTCTCGCCGGTAAAGTAATCGCATGGACAATACCAAAAACCGTTTTAAACAATATTTGCATCTTAATAGCAAACTTGTGTTTTATTAGTAACGAAAATTTCTTGCGCTGATTGGCAAAATTTCGTGCTTACGCTTCAGGTAATCATTTATTTTAACAGATGTGTCCATCCTACCTCATATTTCTACATTAAATTCTCTACGCATTACTTGGCCCAGCCAGCAGCAGCAGATGGCACCAGATCCAATGAACAGATAATTCCGCACATTCGAGAAGTGCGTGAGGCCTCGCGAGGTAGAAATGCAACCGTGCATGCATACTTGACATGTTCAAATGAAGTGTTCTGCTTACTGACTCAGACCCCATTTTCACCGAGCTCTTTTTTGGCTGAATGTGCAGTAATGGTGTGGTAATTCCGACGACGCTTTCGTGATTTTGAAGAGAACATTTCGCGATAATGATTAAAAAGTCGCTTTTTTCCGCCGTACATTTTCAGTTTGGTGCTGGCCATGCAGTTGCTTGTGTCCTTGCCTGTAGCGACTGACAGCTCAAAAGTGTGGGAGGGGATTTAATGCTGGTATGAGATACGAATTGAATTGCTGTCAAATGTGAGAGCTGTAACTACGTCACGCGAATATTTTTTGCCGAAGAACACGTCCAATTCAGCACTTACTTCGACTTTTCCTATTTCTGCTTTATAAAATGTTTTAAGTTTTGCGCGTAAACGGGCAAATGTGCGATCTTTTATGGAAAAAGCTAACTGAAGGCAATATTGGTAATCAAGACTTACTACGTCTGTAAATGCAATCATTCTGAACGAAGGACAATCATCGACCAAAATTCTGCTTCCAAACAAGATTTAGCCTGATTTCTAGGTCGCCCCGGGTAGAGTAAACCCTGCACTCATGTTGTCTTGCTTAATCTCAAGCCGCCGCCATCTGCGCTACCAGCGTTGACCAAATGTCTGTTGTAACGGCTGTGCTTACGGCAGGATTACTGTGAACTTCGTCACCGACCACGACTTCATCGTCAAGACAACTACAATGAGATTGCAATATATGTAAGCGTTGCTTCGCGTGCGCACTGAGTGTCTGAAGCATCGTACAATGTGCAAAAACGTTACGATACACATTCTGTCATTGGGTTGATATGCGTTGTTTGCTAAAAAACAATACTTTCGGTACATACTTGTCATTCCCAGCCTTCTTCCGACCAAGATTTGAATATGCCAATCGCCAACTGCTCCTTGCTGGCTCATTAATAGTCTTTGTCGCACATCTGGCGGGTGGTTATTTTGTGTATCAAAGCTAATCAAGTCACTGCTACAGCAGTAAGCATTGAACATGATATTTAGTTCATGCATTTAGTAGCCAGTCGTCTGTCGTTTAGTCCCTTATTCAAAATTTTGGTGCTGTGTTGTTGAGAGCGAATCAATTAAATATGACATTGGTAACACGCACTCACGAAGGAGTCGTCCAGGGCGGATTGTGTCGGTGAAGTGCGCCCGACTAAGCGCCCTTTTTCATTTGAGCGGCAAACGGCTTCGCTAATAAGTAATGCGCCAAGGCAACACGCCTGTTCCTCAGGGGATAGCGGATATCAGCCATTTGGCGAAGGTTCATCTCCGCATTTGCAGGAAGCGTAAATTCAGCACCGCTTCGCAATAGTAAGCAGTTATGAAGTGAAACTGGAAGTTGAAAGAAAGGCGAAAGTAAAAACACGTGAGATTTGTGTTGGTTACAGTAAATCAGTTCATTGACAATTTATTTCACTTACATGTTGAGATTTGTGTGTATTGACTTCGAGCACTCGGAGCGTTTTACATTTTTAACTGTTTTGCAACGATTACTAAGGTAACAAACATGAAACAAATGAAGTGGGTACTGGTGGAACTACGGTTGAGCAAAATAAATCCACATGAGCGTCGTGTGCCAAAGCGAAGAGCTGCGTGCTTGCGGTATCGTGGTGACTCGTGATGTTTACGTGGATTCTGAAGCAGGACGAGACGTTCTGCTTGTTTCAACGTGTTTATTTATGCTAAAGCGGGGATGGTTGAAATCGAATGGGGGTGCGACCTGTGGCCAACTGCTCAATGCAGTCAGTGGTCGGCTCAGGACTGGCTGGCTAGCAAATACGCTGCGCAAACAGATTTTTATTTTCTCTTCTGTCTCACCCTGCAATCACTGTTGTCCGGGCAGCGCATATTAAAAAATGCTTGCCTTCGATTTCAACAGTTACATGGATTTCTTATTGTTTTGCTGTTGTCAGATTGTACAATGGCGTTAAAGACGATATTGAACAGTCAGGATATTCAGGTAATGTGCTGCTTTCAGAAAATTGTGACAGGTGATAAATCACAAATGTTGCATGCAGAACATGTGGGAAACTTCTGGCGGGTAGTTCCTAATCGAAAATGCGATTCTAGCTTAATTTGGATGCGTCGTTTTAGTGTCCCGTTCAGGCCTATCTACATGACTTGGCCTAATGTCCGTTTTGCTTGAAGTTTTTACCCTGGCTTTGCCCAGAACCCTGAAACAACATACTACCGCAGGAAAGTGTTGCTACATTCACGCAAGAAACATCCGAAATTTTTCATACACATTGATAATTGTTTACACAAGTGTACCGGAACGAAATGTGTCGTAAGCAATACTTTAATGTTATCATTGCATAACGTATTGAAAACTAAAATTTCAAACTAGGTTTCAGAATTGAACCGTGCGTTATGAGATTTCTCGAAGCACGTTTTATTTGTTCGGTTCTTGTGTCCGATGTTTTAGCGAACCCTTACCAGACTCTTGTCATGCGCCCGCTGTTCAGCTTGATCCGTGGCGGGCGTCTGTTGGACCTAATTCCTGAATACAAACATGTAGTGTAGATCTTAAATAAGAAAATGACCCTGACCACTCTGACTGTTTTTTCTTTCACTGTCTGGTGTGGCTAAATTTTAAAAGCATGTTTGAGGAATTAGTTCAGGCGTTTCTGTTATTCGTTAACCCTATGCTCATGCAAATGCATGATGACATCTTCGCTTAGCACGAAAACTACAACCAAATATCGCGTTTTCTGGTTCACTTAACCCGTACGCACATGCGAGGATAGGTTTGCGCTCATTGAGTTTCCGGCCTGGTTGCCGCATACTTGTTATGCAAAAGGTTACCTCACTGGTAATTTGGAATCTGTCATCTGCATATTACCTACCGAGCAACCACGCAGTTAAACATACCTGTATTTAGCAAATATGAAAGCAACCAAAGGTTTTTCGGAGGTATCACAAAGTTATTTTAGGCCCACTTCTTTGCGTGATTATTCCGCTGAGCGTTTCACAGAAAGTAATTAAAATTTGCATGGAGTGAAATAATTTGCGCGTTTCTCTTTTGTTAAAGCATTTGACAGATTTTCTAAAGGGTATCCTAAAAGAAGTAAAAACAAATGCACTTCCGTAACCTCCCATGACCTTCAAAATTGGAAGCAAATGGGTCCTTAAGACCTTTGGGTATATAATTGAGAACAATTGTCGATTTCTACCCCTGTTAACGGCGGCAAATCGTTGAACGATTTGAATGACGCGCTGTAGCAGATTTTTCTAACTGGTTTGTTCGAAGCGTAAGTTATGTTTCAAATATTATTTCAGCTTCATGGTAATAATCGCACCATAAGCAATGGGAGGTAGTTGTCTTTGTTTCACCTAGGAGGAGTCTTGTTTTATTTCCGTGCGTTTTCAACGTCCTCAAATGCGTGCGACCGCCACAGTTCATGAAAAGTTTCGAAAGCTAATTTTTCTCTGCGATGACTGGATGACAATCGTGAAGTAGTTTTTTCAACCTTCCTTTGATTGAGCTGCGCTCATCGCACACGTCATCCGTACTAAGAAAAAGGTTACCAGCCGCATTTGCCGAGGTAGTTGGAGATTCCGAAACTTTTTTTAAAGTCTACAATCGTATTATCATATATCGCTGTTACTTCTGAAGATGGCCGAGTGTTGTGGTGCGCCTACTTCGTTCAACGTGTTACCATATCATTTGAAGAGTATATGTAGCAGCAGTGTTGTATCACTCACCGTTTAAGATCGTGGATATTCAAGTGACCAGCGAATTATTTTGATTTTTTCAAAATTCTTGGGATAAAATTTAGGCAACATTAACAACAACTTAGTTGCGCTAAAAATTTTCAATCAAGGTTTGAACCGATCGTATTGACTGCAAGTTGGAATTACGTTCTGAGTAACAGTTAAAGATTAGTACGATGAGTAGTAGGTGTGCGAAGTACAAAAATAGCTTTCAAACCGCTGTTAGCAAAGCAAGTGTGAAACGACGTGTCTGTCTATGAGCATGAGATATCAGCGTCAGACTACTCAAACCGCTGTGTTCCTGTCCTTAAACTTGTCAGGTGTGATTAGCTGGCACAAAGGTGTGGCATGTCATTAAACTCGTGGACGAGACTTTCCGGTATATGTTACATCATTGTCAAAATATACCGCATGCAGTGATGCTTCTTTATTTTTGCAACAGCTGGTTTGATACTTCGTATGTTTTACCTGATTATTCTACTGAGTGGGCAGAAGCAAGGTGCGCTGTGATGCTGTTCTCAATCGTATAGTTTAATGCTTGTTTACTCACAACAGTTTTTATGCCAGACTTGCTTTGTTGTATAACACGTTTTCGAAATTGAAGATAGAATTTGCTGAGTGGATATCATTGCCGTGCGTGCTTATCCGGTCGTCGGATACTGAAGAATGACCATTGAAAACCCATTATCTCGCCTGATGGAGCTGTCTTCGGAACCGGAACCGTCTGTTGCGGAAGTTCTAAGTGATTTAAATCTATTCTACATACGACAGATTGGTGCCAGCCTACGTAAGGTATCACATTATGCACCATCGGCGAGTGTTTTTTTGACATCTCGGTTTTTGTTTAGCAAATTTTGGAACACACTTGATGGGCTGATGACCAAAATGGTCGAGTTAGGTGCAAAGCGGCTTGCTTTGAAAGCAAGATGCAAATGTTGTTGCCATCGATGCGCCGATACGTTTGACCCATATTTCACTGCGTGAGCAGAATTGCCAGCAACGCAAGTGTTTACTCTGGTGTCCTGTTACTGAGTAAATGGTTTTATTTCACTGGCTGAATCCATTTTGCGTTTTAAGTGCGTGATCAGTTATTGTGGGAGAGGTTTTTTCTTGGCTCTGGATCACTTCTTTACCAGGTTGGTTTCCGTGTCTTGAACGTTGATTCCTGTCCAGCGCTTGTGATATTCTTAGAGGGGGGGTTCCGACGTCATGTCGTGTAACCATAAGTGTAAACGAACTCAGAAATTTAAATGATGGAAGCAGTAACGAAATATCAAGATTTTTAACTGATCTACCACGCTTTCACTCGACTGTTTTAGTAGCAGGTGGAACTTAAAACAAAACAGTATAACAAGTCCCACGCGTAGATTAGGGAGCTGGGTCGGTGAACCTGTTGAGATTGCTCACTATTGTAGTTAACCTTATCTTGAACAATGTACTCGTGTTCAGGCACAATGTATTTTACTATATTTTTCTGACACCTCATTGTTTACGCGAGAGTTTCGCATAAACGTGAAATCGACTACCTAAGAAACCATATATAGAACGACATCGTTTGTTTCAGTGTCTTCAGTAAGTTATAATTCCGCTTACGTTGTGTTACGGTCGTTCAGTATGGAGGCCCTCCTGTGTTGTAAGTGGTTACAATTTCTTGTCACCGCGTTAAATCGATGTGAAAAAAAGTGTTAGTGTCAATAACGTAAACTTAACTCATTCCTATGCGAATTGCTGCATTCTGCAATGTTGATTAGAAATCTGTTGGACGTGTAGGCCTAAAAATCGGTGTAGTTGGAAGGTTCATGCGGGATTCAATGCGTTAAACTCGAAAAACTATGTTTTTCAATTACTCTTGAGATTTGTTGTGGTCTTAACGTCATTATCGTGTGATTTTCAACCGGTTTTCCTCGGAAGATTGATTGTCAGCTGTTTCGCGAAAAGATCCTTATGAAGTTGATTATTATCCACTGTCACCGTTTAAATCTTCCATTGTTACGATATTAAGACAAAGGTTGAAAGCACTTGTTCAAATTTGCCACAAATGGTCAAATCTGATAAAGTTAAGTGTTTGTGCAGCCACGCTGGAATCGCTGATGCTCTGAAATGCAGCAGTGTTGTGCAGTCATGACTGCAAATGGTTACATGTCGTAACGTTGACACATAGCTGCGTCGAAAAAATGTTGTTTTTGTAGCTGTATGTACGCGTGTGATGTTCAAAATCGTCGATTTTTTGCCCTGAGGAGTTCAATAACGTTTACGGTCAGGGGACTTCTGAAAACCGATTCCACTAGAGACGTCGAACGTATTAAGTGCCAGGCATTTACCGATTCGTACATTTCATACATGTTTTTCGTGAATGACGATGAAAGTTGTTTGTTTTGTTCGAGTTGATTGTTGTACTGACATAGGTCCACGTCATCTATATCAAACGTCACTCCAAGCACAGCTGTTGCGCAACAGCAGCTTGTTGAACGCTCAACCGTGTTTGAGAAAAAGCGGATTCCAAGTTTGTAATGTCGAGGTTTTCCCTAATAAGGAGTCAATTTGCAGCACGACTGTTTCCTTCCGCTTGACACTTTTGCGTGGTACCCTGTCACTCTGACCACTGTTGCCTTACGGCAGACGATTATTGCGGCAAGCTGTGCGAACCCGACTCTCTCATCCACGCAATCAGGAAACAATAACAAGTCGTTGCGATCGGCTGCACGTTGCCGCTTCGCTGGAAATTAAACGAAAATCACAAGCGTCGACCAGGCGTCGCTTTACGTGTCATGTCCTGCCAGACTGCGTCCTCCTGAACTGACCTGCGAATGACGAAAAATGCACTTCTCACAAACCCAGTCACGTGCTGCTTGTACACCACTTGAAAATAATATTGATGCTACCGTTGGATGCGCTTTCCGTTAAGCGGCAGCTTCGTTTTATCTTGTTGGCAGTTCTTTCTCGCTCACGTTGAAGTTGAACGCACAAGTTTATTTTCTATTGTTGCTCTGTATCAGTTTGTCCCGCTTTAATTCACAATAAGTTTGTATGTGCTTTCTTCCTCAAACTGTTCAAACCAACACCACGGGTAGCATTCGCAATCAAACAAAAGTTTTCAGAGATAGGAATTAGGAGACCAGGCAGATATACCGGTAGAACCTGTTGGGAGAAATGAAGGTATACTTGTACAGCCCTGTAGGCGGTGTTTTCTCTTGATTCTTCCGTACACGATTTGCACCTTGGCAAGAGCTGCATCAGTCTTAAACAATGCCATATACTTTTTTCAACGTCATTTGATTAAGCTGAGGCTGTCTATTCAGTTTGAGAAACATGTTTTCTCTGACATTTGAACTGGCTGATGTGTAACAGAAAATAAACTTTTCCATTATGCGCTTAGTTATTGCGGAACAGTGGTTCACGTTAAAAACGAAAATGATCGACAGTAATTACAGGTATGATGAACAGTCGACGATCTGCGAATATTGCACATAGATTTTCTGCAAAAAAAACATACACTCGGAAGTTATCCAGTAGTAATATTGGAAAAAGCAATGCACATCAACAGATTTAAATTAAATCACGTTGTACTTTTCAAAAATAACGTATGTTTGTCAGCAAAATTTATTGAATTGAGTGCGGAATAGAGTGAATTAGTCATGGGACGGCCGGAAATTTTTCAATTTTGCAAAAATAGCAGCTTTGGGAGAACTTCGCTAATACTATAAAAAGATAAGCACAGTTCAAAAGATAAAAAGGCCCTGAAAGGGTACACGGTTTTTCGTTCAAACTTTAAGGCCTAAAACGAAATTAAACCGTTAAACGAAAATAAATATAATTGATACCCCAGAAGCCAATGAGTATTTTGTAAAAAAAAACATTAGCACATGCCGGTCATGGACCCTGGTACTGTAGACGTTGAAGATCAGCGTCCGTCTTGAGAAAAAAAGGTGACTCATTTGACTGCCAACTGGCGGGTTATATATAAAACATTTGGATCTACTCTGCTCTAAGCTTTTTCGCTCTCCCCCATTATGCGAGAAACTTACGTACGTGTGTGTCGGTTTCACACAGTTCAGTTTCTTCGTCCGATTCGGTAATGCGTTAGACTTCATTGTGTAACATTACCATCCCTTGTTTTTGCTGTTGTTGCAGCACGTCGGGTTGCAAGATCGCTTGGAACGTGAGATTAAAATTCGTGATGGCGCCAGTCGATTGTTGGCCGCCTGTACCCACGAGAATCAGTTATTGGAGGCAGCCAAGACTCTTCATACTTCAAATGCCCGTACATTTGCATACATGGCCGAGCTGCAAAAGTTAAAAGCTGCCGAAGTAATGGATACTCTCATGGACGAGCCAGGGTAACGGCACTGCTTCTTTAAGACGATTCTTTTGCTTGTATAGTAAATGTTATTTTTGGTAACTACACTGTCGAAGAAAACATTCTAAAGAAGTAAAGAACAGTGACTCAAATCTGTTGTAGGAAGCAGATCTTTTTCCAAAACTTTTGAAAAGTTCTATAGTCCCGTGTTCGTGTAATAAATTCATACCACACTAAAAAGGTTTCAAATTGAATAAGATGTATTTTTGAGAGATGAATCTGCAAATTCCTAAGCATTTGATGTTGCAATCAGCGCGTCACGGCCTTTTCTTTTTGCTTTGATTTCTGGCAAGAGTTAGCGAAAAAATTGCTTGATAGTTTTAAATTTTGCTATTTTCGTCGTAAAAAACAGTCAACTACGAGAAATGCGGAGGCCGCATAAAAATGTGATTTATGTTGGACTGGCGTTTACGTAGTTAGTTGTTCGTTTCATCAGCAATATTCTTATTCAGAAATAAAACTTTAAAAAAAGTAATAACCATCTGTGTCATAAATTTAGTTGAGCCGTTCAACTCTGACGCGTGTGTTTTGAATATACTCACTTTGCATGATGTCCTTCATCAGTTCAGGTTTTACTACAGGAAATAAATATGGAACCGCTTTTTGTCATATCGAGCATGGATGCCTAGCTGCTTCAAAAGGAAAAATTTTAATTCCCCAGAGGCAATTTTGTGAAAACAAAGGCTCAACAAACGATTAAAAAACGTGGCAAGCGTCACGTGGAGTAAGCATCAGGCATTGTTGCCGATTTCAAGCCGATTTTTTGCGTGTTTGGGTAAAAAAGTTTTTTTCACTTAACAGATTCTCGGAAAAGTCGAAAATCTGCAGAGGTCGTGTGGCAATATCAGGTATGTCAGTGCGATTGTGAAACACAATTGCGGAGTTTGTTTCAACAACATTACATTTCTATCACTTCTATTTGTCTCGCAGACCTCCGAATCCCGCTGATCTGGAAAGAGGTGTTCGCCAACAGCAAGCCTAAGGGTGAGGGCCGATGGTTGGTGTGTTCAACACGTGCAGAAGCTTGCTCTCTGCTAATCCCGATTTTACTGACAGCAAACGACCGCTCACACGTTGCTCGCAAATCTGTCACGTCGATCCCAAAAAACAACACGTCAGATTTTCGCCAAGGAAATTTTCTCCGCGTCAGTCTTGTTTTAGTGGTTTCGACCGATTTGGCCCTTCGATTATGCGGAGCACGGCGGTGACTTCATCTCGGCGTAATGCAACATTAAGTGATTCAAATCCTGTTTTGTTGCAGAACATGGTAAACACGCTGTTTTCTGCCTCCTCACCCTCGGCTCGGAGGTGCAGGACACCGACCTCGTATGCATCGACAAAACAACCACCGACATTTCGTTCAGCGACGTCATCATCTTGTAAGCTCACGCGCGTGCCATCAACTTATACGACACATGTGATCGCCGCCATATAAAGTATTAGCAAAAGCGTGAAGAAGCTGGATCGTTCTTAAGTGTGGACCGCTTGCGTACGATTTTGGTTTCGATCCGTTCTGACAACTCCAAACGGCATTCCATTCTGCGTTCGTCGTAAAATTTCGCTCGCCGAGTAACGCAGTTTAAGCGCTATATTTCTTTTTCCTGAAGTATGGCCTCCCTATTTGGCCACTTCGGTCGTTGATGCCGCGCCCAGTTGTACGATACCAGTACGACGGGCCTCGCATCAGCTTTGATAATGGGATGTCAATTTAACAGCGAAAGTTCTCTCCTGAAACCAGTGACGTCATGTCTGCTCAGCTAAAGCACCCGATGGTCTTCTTTGCTTTCGAGGCGCTGCTACTTGGCGGCGAATCCGAACTCTGAAAACATTATGCGAGTTTACCGTTCGTGCGTGTGGCCGCAATCTGCCGGGTTATTAGCGGATTAGGAAGACGTGCGCTTTAAACACAGTTCGTCGACGTTTTGTCGCGCTTAGTGCTTAGTCAGTTGATTGCTTCTGCGCCGTTTGTTATTTTTGAAACAAACTCGTCCTTTCGTTGCCCTGACTCAAACCGCTGAACGCCTGTGACGTATGCCGCTTGCAGTGAAAGCGCCCCGTACGATTTCAAGCTCCGCATTGACATTTACGCGTATC